>Ga0209472_1000027_pt1 | contig 80749 bp, 61 predicted proteins | sample GraSoiAngelo_130_FD_185887 | JGI IMG/M metagenome (GOLD analysis project Ga0209472, IMG submission 185887) | Grasslands soil microbial communities from the Angelo Coastal Reserve, California, USA - 14_0929_02_20cm (SPAdes) (version 2) | ecosystem: Environmental > Terrestrial > Soil > Grasslands ... | reverse complement strand
CTCTCCGGCGTCTCGCGGTTCCAGCCGGCGAGGATCTTCTCGTTCGGCGTGCGATAGAACGTGTAGTTGATCTCGACCGTCTCGAAGCGCTCGGCGTAGTACGGCAGCATCTTAGCCGCCGGGAGCTTCTCCGGATAGAAGCTGCCCTTCCATTCGGGGTAGTTGTAGCCCGAGGTTCCGACCCAATGCCGCGGCATGTTCTGTTTATGCAGGGCGTGCTGCTGGGGTGACGAGCCGCACCCGCTCAGCGCGGCACGTGTTGCTCAGTGATTCACGAGACGTCGGTACTGCCCGAGGTGCCGGATCGCACGCTGCGGCTTGCCGAGGGCTTCGTAAAGTCGCGCGAGGTTGTAGTGGCAGTCGGCGAGGTTGGGGTCTCCCTCGAGCGCCCGCGTGTAAGCGGCGAGCGCCGCGGCGGAGTTCCCGAGATCCTCGAGCAGCACGCCGTGGTTGAAGAGCAGCAGCGGATCGGGACCGATGTTTTTCGCCGCCCGCCGGTACACCTCATCCGCCTCGCGCTTCCTGCCGCGCTCGTGCAGCAGCCTTCCTAAGTTGGTCCAGGCGGCGGCGTTGCGCGGGTCGGCGTCGACGGCGAGCCGGTAGGCTCTGAGCGCCGCGTCGGGATCGCTGCTCTCGAGGGTCAGCGCCTGGGCGAACCAGTCGTGTACCGGCGCCGGCTCGGCGGCGGGCTTGCGCACCGCGAGCTGCAGCACGCCGTCCTGCAGAGTCATGTCGAGAGCCAGCAGGTACTGGCCGCTGTCGGCCTGCCAGCGCTTCTCTCCGTCGCGCACCACCACGTGATCGCCGACCGCGCCGATCGCGAGCCCCGAGAGCGGGATCGATGCCGGGAGCTTGTGGCGCAGACTCTCCAGCGAGCGGCGGATGCGCCGCGCCGGAACCTTCGCCTGGATGAGCGCACGCGCGGCCCGCAGCACGATCAGATCCTGGAACGAGAAGCGGTACTCGCGGCGCGCGCCGCGCGCGGGCTTCACGAAGCCCGCCTTGATGAGGCCACGCGTGGTCCCCCGCGACAGTCGCAGGACCCGCTCCACGTCCCGCACGCTGTACGAACGCATTCCCATCTCGCGAGGCGTACCGCCTTTCCGACTCAGCGCTTGCCTGCCTTGCGGGCCACCTTCGCCGGCTCCTCGACACGCTTGGGAGCCTTGCGGGGACCGAACCCCTGAGCCTCCGCGCGTGCCTTCTCGGATTTCTCCAGGCTCGCGCGCAGCGCTTCCATGAGGTCGATCACTTTACCATCGCCCTCGGGTGCGGGCTCGGCGACCGAGATTTCCTGGCCCTCCACTTTCTTCTGGATTGCCCCCTCGAGCCGCGCGTGCAGCTCGTCCTTGTAGGTCTCCGGGTCGAATTTGGGTTGGGTCTGCTGGTCGATGAGCTGCTGGGCGAGCTTGAGCTCCGCCGGCTTCACCTCGGGCTTCGGCACCTCGACCTCGTTAGAACGCCGCACGTCCGCCGCGTAGTGCAGCTGCTGCATCGCGAGCACGTCGCCCATCGGGCGGAGGATCACGAGATAGCCCTTGCCGCGCGCCGCCCAGCGCCCGACGCCACAGCGTCCCGCCTGCCTCAGCGCCTCGACGAGGAGCGCATAGGGCTTCGCCGCGCCCTTGTCGGGCGCGAGGTAGTAGGTCTTGTCGAAGTACACGGGGTCGATCGACTCGATCGGCACGAACTCCGAGATCTCCACCGCGTGAGTGCCGACTTCCTCGAACGCCTTGATCTCCTCGGGCGAGAAGCGCACGTACTGGTCTTTGGCGAACTCGTAGCCCTTCACCATGTCGTCGCGCTCGACGAGCACGCCTTCCTTCTGACAGACGTACTGCTGCTTCAGTCGCGAGCCGCAGGTCTTGTGCAGGAGGTTGAAGGAGATGGCGTTGCCGGCCTGGGTCGCGGAGAAGAGCTTCACCGGGATCGCGACCAGCCCGAACGACACCGTGAGAGATCCAATGGAGCGAGCAGCAGCCATAACATCACCTGACCTGACCAGACGCCCCACCTCGGGGCTACTTCTCACGCTTGAGGCCGAAAGCTTTCATAAGACTCTGTTTTCTCTGGAGTACATCATGCCACCGGTCGCCGCGTTTTTCCAACCGAGGCGGAACGCTGTCGATCGTGAAGTCCATCGGCTCCGCGGCCTCGAGCTCCTCCCATGTCAGGGGCATCGAAACCGGTGCGCCCGGCACTCCGCGCGGGGAATACGCGACATTGAGCGTCTTGCCGCGCACGTTCATGTTGTAATCGATGAAGATCTTGCCGGTGCGTTTCTCGATGGCCCAATCGAGCGTGATGTCCTTCGGATGCGCACGCATCAGGTGCCGTCCCACGGTCTCGCAGATGTGGCGCGCCTCATCGAAGGTCACGGTGCGCTCGATGGGCACGAACACGTGCAGACCCGTCTTTCCCGAGGTCTTCACCACCGCCTCGAGCGACATTTCCTTGAGGAGCTCCCGTAGCCAGAACGCAACGCGTTTTCCGACCGCGAAGCCGCGCTTGTTGAGCTCGGGTTCGGCGCCCGGAGCCTCCTTGCCGGAGTAGATGTAGGGATCGATGTCGAAGACGAGGTAGTCGGGGTAGTTGAGGATCGAGGCCTCGAGCGCTGCGAGTGAGCTCGCGTAATCCGTCGGCCGCCCGGCGGCTTCCGGCGCGAGTTGCGCGCGCGAATGCCATACGTGGAATTCGAGCGTGCCGACCTGCCCGAGCCAGAGCAGCGTCGGCAGGTTGTTGGCGAGCAGATACCGGTGCTGCTCGTCCTTGTGCTCGGAGAAGACGGTGATCGACTCGACGAACTCGGGCAGCTCCTGCGACCAGTGCTTCTGGAAGAAACGCTCGCCGTCGATGCCCTCGGGCATGCGGATCATGGTGAGCGGGCGGTCCGCGAGGTGCGGAAGCATGAAGCGCGCGACGCGTGCGAGATAGCGGAGAAAATCGCGCTTGGTCACGGCCGGCTGATCCTTCCCGGGCCCGGCGGGCCAGTAGACGCGATCGAGGTTGGTGAGCCGCACGCGCGCGTCGCCGACCGTGAGATCGAGACGGTTCGCGGGATCCTTCAGCTGCTCGAGCAGCGCCTCCGCCGCGGCGGCCTCGGCGTCCCCGTCGTCCGGATCCTTCCCCCCCGCTGCCGGTGCGGCCACACCGGCGCCGCGCGCGCGCTTGCGGACGCTGCGTGGCGCGATGTCATCGCGCAGCCGCACGAACACCGGTGCGCGGAGCGCCCCCCCCGGGGTCCAGTCGCTGAAGCTCACTTCGGCGACGAGCTTCGGTTTCAGCCACACGGTCGGGCGGTGCAAGGGCGGCGGCTCGGCGAACGGCGAGTCGCGCTGCTCGAGCTTCGCGGCGCGCTCGAGCAGCGTCTCGATGATCTCGTCGTCGAGACCCGAACCCACGTGCCCGGCATAGCGCAGGGCCTTGCCTTCCCAGTAGCCGAGGAGCAAGGCGCCCAGGGGGTCGCGCGCGCCCTTGCCGCGCGTGTAGCCGCCGATCAGGAACTCGCCGGTCTTCGCGTCTTTGATCTTGAGCCAGGCGCGCGAGCGCCGGCCCGCCTCGTAGCGGCTGTCGAGGCGCTTGGCGAGGATGCCCTCGAAACCGTGGGCGATCGAGACGGCATAGAGCTGCTCGGCGTTGCCCGAGGAGTGCACCAGCTGCAGGTGCCGGGAGGGCAGCAGGCACTGCGCGAGGTAGCGCCGGCGGTCGCGATAGGGCGCCTCGCGGAGGTTGAGCCCGGCAAGATGGAGCAGATCGAAGCAGATGAACACCACCGGCGAGTCGCGTTGCGCGGCGGCGATCTCCGCGGTGGTTTTGAGCTGCGCACGGTTCTGCAGCGCGTTGAACGAGGGGTGCCCCTCGCCATCCAGGGCGACGATCTCGCCGTCGAGGATCATCCGGCCGGAGCCCTGCACGGTCAGATCCGCGGCCAGCTCGGGGAAGTGAGGCGTCAGATCGAGTCCCCGGCGCGATTGCAGCCGCACGCTCGCGCCGTCGACGAAAGCGATCACCCGGTAGCCGTCGAGCTTCGGCTCATAGCGCCATTGCGGGTCGGACTTGAGGCGCTCGCCGGTCTCGGCGAGCATCGGCTTGAGCTGCTTCGGCAGCGCCTCGATGGGGCCAGTGGGCGAGAGCACCTCCGCGGGCAGGCGCGCCGGCACCGTGTCCGTCGTCATTTCATCGAGTGTTGCGCCGGAGAGCACCGAGGCGGCCCGCGCGAGCACGTCGTTGGTCTCGGCGAAGCGATCGCGGTGCTTGATGAGCAGCCACTGGTTGCCGGTGGCCGTCTTCACGAGCGCAAAGGAGCCCTTGAGCTTCTCGCCGCGCAGCTGGATGCTGAGCTTCCCGGCTGCGAGCCCCGCGCGCACCCGAGCTTCGGCTTCGGCGCGATCGGTGAAGGAGAGCTTGCCATCCTCGTCCGGGGAGTACACGCCGCAGTCCCAGACGATCACCCTTCCGGCGCCGTACTGCTTCTCCGGGATCACGCCTTCGAAGGAGGCGTACTCGAAGGGATGATCCTCGACCTCGACCGCCATGCGCTTGTCGCGGGTGTCGAGCGACGGACCCTTGGGAACGGCCCAGGATTTCAACACCCCGTCGAGCTCGAGGCGAAAGTCGTAATGCAGCCGGCGCGCCGCGTGCTTCTGCACGACGAAGAGCAGCGGGCCTGCACGCGCGGGCGCCGCCTTCGCGGGCGGCTCGGGCGTGCGCGTGAAGGTGCGCTTGGCGGCGTAGCGCTCGAGAGAGCGGCGGCTCATTGCCATGAGCCGATCCACTCGTTGAGGGCGCGCCACAGCTCGCCCCGCACCTCCTCGTCGTTGCGGCCGCTGCGGGCCGGGACGTGGAAGGAGTGGTCCGCATCCTCCACCAGTCGAAGCGTCGCGCGCGCACCCAACCTCGCGACCACCGTTTCCAGCAAGCCGCGCTCGGCGAGCGCATCCCGCGCGCCCTGAAGGAAGAGCATCGGAATCTCGACGTCGAACAGGTGCCGGGCGCGGCTCTCGGAGGGCGCGCCCGCGGGGTGCAGCGGAAAGCCGAGGAACACGAGCCCGCGTACTCCGGGCATCGGGGCGAGCGCCTGCGCCTGGGAGCTCATCCGGCCGCCGAAGGAGCGCCCGCCGGCGCAGAGCGGCAGCCCGGGTGCGCGCCGGGCCGCCTCGGCCACCGCCGCGCGCACGGCGCCGTGACACACGGGCGGCGGGTCGGGCCGTCGCGAGCGCTGCTCCATGTAGGGAAACTGGAAGCGCAGCGTGCCGATCCCGAGCGCGCCGAGCTCGCGCGCGGCGGCGCTCATGAACGGGTGCTCCATGCCCGCTCCCGCTCCGTGCGCCAACACATAACAGGCGCGCGCTCCGGCGGGCAGCACGAGCCGCGCCGACACCCGCCGTCCGTCGGGCACTTCGAGTGTGAGGCGCTCGCCGATCTCTGAAGGTTCCCCCACACGCCCTCAACCCGTCGCCTCGGCCGACTCGCTCCTCGGGGCAGGGGACGCGATGAGCTCACAGAATTTGGCCAGGTCGACATTGCCACCCGAGACGATGGCGACAATCGGCCCCTGACCCACCCTGCCGGTCAGTGCGGCGGCGAGCGAGAGCGCGCCGGCTCCTTCGGCAATGACCCGCGCCTTCTCGGCGATCAGCCGCATCGCCGCCCTGGTCTGCTCCAGGCTCACCACAATCGACCCGTCCACCACGGGTCTCATGCGTTCCCACATGCGCGGAAACACACTCTTGCCGCCCGCGCCGTCGACGAATGAAGGTTTCCAGTCCCTGAATACCTGGGGAGATCCCATCGAGAAGGACAGGGCCGCCGGAGCTGCCGTCTCCGGCTCCGCGCCCCACACCTTGATCCCGGCACGCAGTGCCTTGAGCGCGCTGCCGACGCCGGTGATCAGCCCGCCGCCTCCGATCGCAGCGATGACGGCCGCTGCGTCGGGTGCGTCTTCGAGTATCTCGAGACCCAGGGTGGCGTGCCCGCTGATGAAGTTGTGATCATCGAACGGGTGCACGAGTGTCCCCGCGACTCCCGGAAACGATCGCTCGCCGAGCGCTTGCCAGGCGGTGTCGTAGGACACCGGGATGAGCTCTGCGCCGAGCGCCCGCATCCGCTCGAGCTTGGAAGCCGGTGCGGTCTCGATCGCGACGACCGTGCATCGCACGCCCGCCTGCTGCGCGGCATAGGCAATGCCCTGTCCCGCATTGCCTGCACTGATCGTCCACACACCCCGCCGGCGCGCGGCCGGAGACAGCAGCGCCACGGCATTGGCGGCCCCGCGCACTTTGTATGAGTTGGTGGGCTGCAGATTCTCGAGCTTGAGAAGGATGTCGGGGCTCTTTGGCCCGAGCCTCAGGCGGAAGAGCGGCGTGCGCACCACCTTCCCGGCGATGCGGCGACGCGCGTCCTGCATGTCTTCCAGGGTTATCCTTTTAACGGCCGCAAGCGTTGCAGGCATCGGCGGCTTCCACTTGCGGCTATTCGACCGCCGCGACCCACGCGCCGAAGGGCGGGAGCGGGATGCGCTCGCCGATACCGCGGCCTTCGAGGCCCGCGGGGCTCGACAGGAGAGTCCGGCAGCGCGTTCCTTCGAGCCCCGCCGCGCGCGCGCCGAGGGAGACGCTCTGCTCCTTCCCCGACATGTTGAGCGACACCACGATCGTCGCGCCGCCCGGCGCGACCCGCGCGTAAGTGAGCACGCTCGCATTTGGCTGATCCAGCATCACGGTGCGGCCGTTGCGCAGCGCCGCGTTGCTGCGGCGGAGCGCAATGAGACGCTTGTGCCAGTTGAGGAGCGACTCGGGGTCGGCGGACTCGGTCCTGACGTTGACGGTGCGGTAATCGGGCGGCACCGGGAGCCAGGTGTGCGCACTTGTGCTGAAGCCCGCCTGGGCGTTGGATAGGTCCCACTGCATCGGCGTGCGCTCGCCGTCGCGCCCCTTGTCCTTCGGCCAGCCGGTCTTGCCGATCGGATCCTGCACGTCCTCGACCCGCGTCGGGGTCACGGTGCGCTGTCCGATCTCCTCGCCCTGATAGATGAGCGCCGCGCCATGCGACGTGAGGAGCAGCGCCGCGACGATGCGTGCGATGCGATCGTTGTGAGCGCCGTCACCGAAGCGGTCCCAGCTGCGGATGTTGTCGTGATTGTCGAACACCAGCAGCGGCTGCGAGCCGTGCAACTCGGTTTCCGCTTCCATGAGACGCTGACGGAAAAGCGCGGCGTCGAGCTTGTTCCCGAGTCCCACCAGCGTATCCATCGGCAGCTGCAGCTCGTCGCGCTTCGCGCCCCCGTACCACGGGTCGAGGTCGGAGGTATTCGGCACGTAGGTCTCGCCGACCAGCAACCGTCCGCCGCTGTAGCTGTCGATCATGGCACGCATGCGGCGGATGACGTCGTGCACCTCCGGGAGATTGTCGGTGTAGGTGTTCTTGAGGTTGGGATCGCCCTGGGCGTTGGTGCCGCCGAGCGCCGGCTCATCGCGCAGCTGCGGATCCTCGAACAGCGTCGTGATCGCATCGAGGCGGAATCCGGTGACGCCGCGATCCAGCCAGAAGCGCATGGCGCCGAACATCGCCTGCTCGACCTTCGGATTGCGCCAGTTGAGATCCGGCTGCTGGCGGTAGAACTTGTGGTAGTAGAACTGGTCGACCGCCGGCACGTATTGCCAGGCCGAGCCGCCGAAGAGGCTCACCCAGTTGTTGGGCGGCAGCGGCTTGGCGCTCGCGCCGCGCTTGCCGTCGTCCCAGACATAGAAGTCGTGACGAGACGCGGTGCGCGAGCTGGCCGCTTCCACGAACCAGGGATGGCGGTCGGAGGTGTGGTTGAGCACCATGTCGAGGAGCACCCGGATGTGGTGTGCTCGCGCCTGCTCGAGCAGCCGGTCGAAGTCCGCGAGCGTCCCGTACTGCGGGTCGACGTTCTGGTAGTCGGAGATGTCATAGCCGAAGTCGACCTGGGGCGAGGGGTACATGGGCGCGATCCAGATCGCATCGACGCCGAGGGCCTCGAGGTAATCGAGCCGTTGCGCGATGCCGTTGAGATCGCCGATCCCGTCGCCGTTGGAATCCTGGAAGCTGCGCGGATAGATCTCGTAGATCACCGCGTGTTTCCACCAGGGGTCGGCGTGGGCCGCAGCGGCTGCTCCCGCGGGCGCCTCGCCGCGCGGTTCGTCAGCCCACGCGATGCTCCAGGCGGCGAGCAGGCACGCGCTGAAGCGTGACAGGCTGCGGCCGAGCGCGCGCGGCGATGCCGCGGGTGCAGTGCGGTTTTTTTGCATGGATGATGCGCCCATCATTTCGCGGGAACTGCGCATGGTACCCGCAAATGCCGCGCTTGAAATCGCTCTCGCTCTCAGGGCGGGGTGGGCCCTTCGCTGACCCGCACCAGGTCCTTCGGCCGGAGCCACTTGCGGAACGCGCCCTGGACCTCCGCCGCCTCGAGCGCGATGTAGCGCTTCGCCGCCGCGGTCGGCTCATCGAGCGGCAGACCGAGGTCGCTGCGGGCGAGCACCCCGTGAGCGATCTGCTCGAGACTCGCCTCGGACAGCGGAAGCTGGCGCAGCAGGCACGCCTTGACGCGCGTGAGCTCATCGGCGCCCACCGGCGACTCCTGCATGGCCGTGACCTCGCGCGCGACCATGTCGGCGGCCTTTGCGACGTTCTGGGGGTCGCTCGCGTACTCGACGAGGTAAACACTGCGGGTCCTGCCGGCCTGCAGCAGCGACTGCACCGAGTACACGAGGCCTGAGTTCTTGCGCAGATCGATGCTGAGCCGCGTGGCATAGAAGCTTCCGCCGAGCACCGCGTTGCCGAGCTGCAGGGGATAGTAATCGGGGTCGGAGCGAGTGAGCGCCAGCGTCTGCCCCATCACTACGCGATCCTGCACCCGGCTCTGATCGGGCACCGTCACCGTGCCCGGCCCGTTGGGAGGCGCCCGCGGGAGGTCGATGCCGGGTGGCGGACCGCTCGCGGTCCAGGCGCCGAAGTACTTTTCGACGGCCGCACGCGCGGCCGCCGAGGTCACCTTGCCGATGACCACGATGGTGGCGAGGTCGGGCCGGAACACGCGGGTGTAGTAGCTGCGCACCGCGGCCGGCGTCAACGCGTGCACCGTCTCGGGCGTCGCCATGCGCAGGCTCGGATCGTCCGGCGGGTAGAGCGCGGCGCGGAGCGAGCGCTGTGTCAGGAAGCCGGGGCTGGCGTTGCGCGCCGCGACGCCCTGGGCCACCTGGCCGCGAATGATCTCCATGGCCGCCTGCGGCAGCGCCGGGTGCAGCTCGTTGTCGGCGAGCAGCTCCACCGCGCGCTCGAAGTGCTCGGCGAGCGCCTGCACCGAGAAATCCGTGCCGGCATGCTCGCGCGCGCCGATTGCATCCAGCGCCTGCTGGAAGGCGACCCGGTCGAGATGCTCGCTCCCATGAGTGAGCAGTGGCTCGAGCACCTGCGCCACGCCCTCCTCGCCCTTGAGCTCCTCGGTCTCCGGCCGGTTGCGGATGTGGCCGTAGACGCTCACCGTGTCGCTGACATCCTCGCTCTGCACGATCAGCGTCAGGCCGTTCGGCAGCGTGCTGACGACGGGGTGCAGGGTCGAGGGCGGCACTTCGAGCCGCTCGAGCGCCTTCCGTGCCCAGGAGGGGAGAGCTGTGGGATGAGCCTCCCCGAGGGATATCGACTCCTGACCGCCGAAGCCGCCGTGCGTGACGATCGGCCGGCCCGACCCGCGCGGCAGCATGACGCCGGTGACGGCGTGATCGAGGTCCAGGTAGCGGCGCGCGACGCGGTTGACGTCCGCGGCCGTCACCCGCTCGATACGCTCGAGATCCTCGTCCGGCGAGGCGAGGCCGTAGAGCGCGAGCGCCTCGGACCACACCGAGGCGAGCTCGGCGATGTTGTTGCGCTGAAACTGTGCGGCGCTGCGCTCCTGGAGCTTCGCCGCCTCGACGAGCTCCGGCGGCACCCCTTCGCGGGCGACGCGGGCGAGGATGGCGCGCGCGTCGTGCTCGAGCGCCTTCGGATCCGCGCCGGCGGTGAAGGACAGCACGGCGTAGGCAAGGCCCGCCTCGGGCAGCGGATCGAGCGCGAACTCCGTACCGAGCGCTTTGCCCTCGGGCACGAGGCCGTAGAGATCGAAACGGCGACTGCTGAGCACGTCCGAGAGCACCTCGAGGGCTGCGAAGTCGGCGTCGCGCGGACCCGGCGTGCGCAGCGCAATCATGAGCGTGCCGCTCGGGCGGTCGGTGTCGAGCGCGAATGAGGTTGGGTGCACGGGGCGCAGGCGCACCCGCGGCTTCGCGGGCAGCTTCTTCGGCGCGAGGCTTCCGAACAGTCGCTTCACCTCGGCGAGCGCCGTCGGGGGGTCGACGTCGCCGGCGATCACGAGGAGCGCGTTGTTCGGCGCGTACCAGGTGTCGTGGAAGCTCTTCAGCATGCGCGCCGTGGTCTTCTCGAACGAGGGCCGGGTGCCGAGCGGCGTGTGCTCGTAGGGCGTGCCGGCGAACATGCGCGCGCGCAGCTTCTCGAACAGCACGTAGCCCGGCTCGGAGAGGTCCTGCGCGACCTCCTGCTCGATCGCGCCGCGCTCCCGGCGCCACTCCTCGGGGGAGTCGAGTACCGCGCGCATGCGCAGCGCCTCGATGTGCAGCGCCACGTCGAGGTCCTCCGAGGGCACCGTGAAGAGGTACTGCGTCAAGCCCTCGCGGGTGTTGGCGTTGAAGTTGCCGCCGACGATGCTGCCGATGTCGGCGAGCTGATCGGCCGTGAGACCCGGGCTGCCGCGGAACATCATGTGCTCCTCGGCGTGCGCCGTTCCCGGAAAGCCCCGCGGGGCTTCGTCGGAGCCGACGAGGTAGTTCACCGAGGTCGCGACCACCGGGGCGAGAGTGTTGCGCACGATGACGACCTTCAGGCCGTTCGGCAGCGTCGCGCGCCACACCCCGCCGCTGCCGCCCGCGGTCTCGTCCGCGCGCGCGCCCGCGAGGGCGGCGACCGCGCAGCAGAGGAACATCACCACGGCGAGCGGCGCCCGCGGTCGCGGGCGCGGGCGCGGGCGCGGGCGCGGGTAAACACGATGCGGCATAGGCGGTCCCGGAGTCAGGAGGACCGGCAGTATATGCGATCGCCTCGCCCGCCACGTTTCGCCACAAAGCATCCCGGCGATGTCTTTTTTGCGTCACGGGAGGGACGCATGGGTGCGGTGAACTGTTGAGCGTACCGCAACGAGCGCGTTCCGCACTCGAGGTACAGGAGGCAACATGACTACATTCGCATCGACGATCCGGGCCGGTGTGCTCGGGGTAGCGCTGGCGGGCGCCGCGGCGGCATGGCCGGCGTACGCCTGCGGAGAAGAGCGCAACGAGGGCTCGAAACAGTCCGACATCGGCGCCGTGACGGGGCTTGCGGTCGGCGCGGCCGCCGGGGGACCCCTGGGCGCGGTGCTCGGCGCCGCGGCCGGGGCGTTGCTCGGGGATCGCTATCACCGCCAGGCGCAGGCGCGGGCGGCGCTGGCGGCCGATCTCGACAAGAGCGAGGCGGAGCGCGAGCGGCTGACACGGAGCGTGACGCAGCTCGACGGCACCCTCGCGCAGGCGCAGACCACACACACGCAGCTCGAGGCGCAGCGCACGCAGCTCGATGAGACCGTGCAGCACACGGACGAGCTCAGCTTCGAGGTCGGCTTTCGCACCAACGACGATTCCATTCCGGCCGCCCGCGTGCCGCCGCTGCTCAAGCTCGGGGGGCTGCTCGCGAGCATGCCGCAGGCCCGGGCGCGGATCGCCGGCTACGCCGATCCACGGGGCTCCGACGCCTACAACGACGAGCTGTCGCTGCGCCGTGCCCAGGCCGTCGCCGCGGTGCTGATGAGCGCCGGGGTGCCGGGCGAGCGCATCCTCATCGAGGCGCACGGCAAGACCGAGTCGACGAGCGCCGCGGGTGATCTCGATGCCTATGCGCTCGAGCGCCGTGTGACGGTCCGGGTCGAGCTCCAGGGCTCCGGGCAGGTTGCGCGCCGTGATTAGACCGGCCGCACCCCGGCGGGAGAGTGCGCCGCGGAGCTACAAGCTCCCGGCGCACCTTCGCGCTAAGATTTCCTGGCATGAGTACTTGCGCGAAGTGGCCATGAGCTTAGCGATCGTGCGCCTCGACGGCCCGGTCGAGCCCGAGCTGTCGGAGCTCCCGGCCGACCGGCTGATCGCCGGGGCGCCCGAGGTGCAGGTACGGAATTTCTTCACCGACCCGAGTCAGCAGTTCTTCGCCGGCCGCTGGTCGGCGACGCGCGGCAAATGGCGCGTGCGCTACACGGAGAACGAGCTGTGCGTGATGACCTCGGGGCGCGTCACCATCGAAAGCGTCACCGGCGAGCGCTCGAGCTTCGGCCCCGGGGAGGCGTTCGTGGTGCCCGCGGGCTTCGCCGGCACATGGGAAGTGGTGGAGGACTGCTCCAAGATCTACGCGGTGTTCGAAGCCCGCCGTTGAAGCAGCGCCCCGCGCATGGCCGATCTGACCCGGTCGCGCCCGATCTGACCCGCTCGCGATCTGACATAACGCGTAAGCCGCCTTTGAAGCGTGTCGCAGATCCGAGCGGACTTGCTTCACACCGCCGCGCGCGGGATGCACCCTCCGAGAGGTGTGTGGAATAAGGTGAACTCTGGAGGTCGTCCGTGGAAACCATAACCATCGCTGCCACCCATAGCAGCGGTTTCGGTCTGTCGGAAATGGAAATGCTCGTGGGCAGCGCCATCGTGCTCGCGGTGCTGGTGTGGATGGTGCTTTCTCGCGCGCGCCGCGACCGCCGCCCGAGCGCCTAGCCACTCGCCCCGCCCGAGCGCTCCCCCGAGGGAGGCGTCGAGGCGGGTGCAGCTCTTTCCGGTCCGGCTATTGTCCCCGCAGCACGGCGCCGAGCGTGCTGAACATCTGATCGATCTGCGACGGCTCGACGATGAGCGGCGGGGAGAGCGCGACCACATCCCCGCTCTGGCGCACGAGCACGCCGCGCTCGAAGCACTTCACGAACACGTCGAAGGCTCGCGTCCCCGGCTTGCCGGGGATCGGCTCGAGCTCGACTCCGAGGATCAGTCCGTAGTTGCGCACGTCGATGACGTGCGGGGCGCCGCGCAGCGCGTGCGCCGCCTCCTCCCAGTGCGCCGCCAGTGACTTGGCGCGCGTCAGCAGCCCTTCGCGCTGGTAGATGCCGAGAGTGGCGAGTCCGGCGGCGCACGCCACCGGATGCGCCGAGTAGGTGTAGCCGTGGAAGAGCTCGATGCCCTCCGGGCCCTGCATGAAGGTGTCGTAGACGCGGTCGCTCACCAGCACCGCTCCCATCGGCACGCTGCCGTTCGTGAGTCCCTTGGCGAGCGTGATCATGTCGGGCGTGACGCCGAATTCCTGAGCGGCGAACGGCGAGCCGGTGCGTCCGAAGCCGCAGATCACCTCGTCGAAGATCAGCAGGATCCCGTGGGCGTCGCAGATCTCGCGCAGCCTCTGGAGATAGCCGCGCGGTGGGATCAGCACGCCGGTCGAGCCCGCGATCGGCTCGACGATCACCGCGGCGATGTTGGAGGCATCGTGCAATGCGATCAGCCGCTCGAGCTCATCAGCCCGCTCGGCGCCGTGCGCCGGAACGCCGCGCGAGAAGGCGTTCCTCGCCGGATCGTGCGTGTGCGGCAGGTGATCGACGCCCGGGAGGAGCGATGCCGACCAGACCTTGCGGTTCGACACCATGCCGCCTACCGAGATGCCGCCGAAGCCCACGCCGTGATAGGCGCGCTCGCGCCCGATCAGGCGGGTGCGTGAGGCTTCCCCTCGAGCGCGGTGCCAGGCGAGGGCGATCTTCAGCGCCGTGTCGACCGATTCGGAGCCGGAGTTGGTGAAGAACACGTGCTTCAAGGGCGCCGGTGAGATCTTCACGAGCTCGTTGGCCAGCGCGAACCCGGCCGGGTGTCCCATCTGGAAGGGCGGCGCGTACTCCATGGTCTCGAGCTGGCTCGCGACCGCCTGGACGATCTCCCGCCGGCCGTGACCGGCGTTCACGCACCACAGTCCCGCCACCGCATCGAGGATCTGCCGCCCCTCGGGCGTCCAGTAGTGCATGCCGCTCGCCTTCGCGAGCAGTCGCGGCTTCGCCTTGAACTGACGGTTGGCGGTGAAGGGCATCCAGAACGCTTCGAGTTCGGATCGGCTCATGGGGGCGGTGGCGTTGGACATGGGCTGCTCGGTGAGGCTTGGGTGGGAGGAGGGGCTTTGGGCCCTGGAATTGCGAATGATAAATAAAGTGGACAAAGGGGGCTACCGGAGGGACTATTTCCCTGCTCTTGTCTAAGATCCTAAACACCATGACCATCGACGTCGGCGCACGGCTGCGGAGTGTCCGGACCACCTTCGGCGTTTCGCAGCGGGAGCTCGCGCGCCGTGCCGGGGTCACCAACGGACTCATCTCCCTCATCGAGCAGAACCGCGTGAGCCCCTCGGTGAGCTCGCTCAAGAAAGTGCTCGACGGCGTGCCTATGTCGCTCGCGGAGTTCTTCACGCTCGACCTGAGCGCCACGCCCCAGGCCTTCTTCGGGATCGATGAGCTGGTCGAGCTCGGCAATCCCGATGTCTCGCTCCGCCTGGTCGCCGCTCAGCGGCCGAGTCGGCAGCTGACGGTGCTGCACGAGCGCTATGTCGCGGGCGCGGCGACCGGCGAGGACATGATGGCGCACCGGGGCGAGGAGGCGGGGGTCGTGATCCGCGGGCGCATCGAGCTCACGGTGGGGGGCGCCACGCGCGTGCTCGGCCCCGGCGAGGCATATTATTTCGCCAGTCAGCTCCCGCACCGCTTCCGCAACGTCGGACGCGAGACGTGTGAGATCATCAGCGCCTGCACCCCACCGACTTTCTGACCGCCCGAGCTCCCCATGAACGCAGTACCCAACGCGAATTCCTGGCACGAGCGCGCCCGCACGCTCGAGTTCCGCACCCAGGCCTTCATCGACGGGCGCTACGTGGACGCCGCCTCCGGCGCGACCTTCGACACCATCAACCCGGGCACGGGCAAGCTCCTCGCGCGGGTGGCGGCCGGCGACGAGGAGGACATCAACCGCGCGGTCGCCGCGGCCCGCGCCGCGTTTCGCAAAGGCGTCTGGTCGGAGACTCCGCCGGGGAAGCGCAAGAAGATCCTGCTGCGCTTCGCGGAAGCCATCCTCGCGCACACCGAGGAGCTCGCGCTCCTCGAGACGCTCGACATGGGGAAGCCCATCTCCGACAGCCTGAAGGTCGATGTCCCGGGCGCGGCGCGCTGCCTGCAGTGGTATGCGGAGGCGATCGACAAGGTGTACGACGAGGTGGCGCCCACGGGACCGAAGGCGCTCGCGCTCATCACGCGCGAGCCGATGGGCGTCGTCGGCGCGATCGTGCCGTGGAACTATCCGCTCCTGATGGCGGCGTGGAAGATTGCGCCGATCCTCGCGACCGGCAATTCCCTCGTGCTGAAGCCCTCGGAGAAGTCGCCCCTTACGGCGCTCAGGGTCGCCGGGCTCGCGGTCGAGGCGGGGGTCCCCGCGGGGGTGCTCAACGTCGTGCCGGGGTTCGGGCACACCGCCGGCAAGGCGCTCGCGCTCCACATGGACGTCGATTGCATTGCCTTCACCGGCTCGACGGCGACCGGGCGCTCGATAATGCAGTACGCCGGCCAGTCGAACATGAAGCGCGTATCGCTCGAGTGCGGCGGCAAGTCACCCAACATCATCCTCGCGGACTATCCGGACCTCGACCGGGCGGCCAAGGCGGCTGCCGCCGCCATCTTCGCGAACCAGGGCGAGATGTGCTCGGCGGGCTCGCGTCTCCTGCTGCAGGAAGGGATCAAGGACGCGGTGCTCGAGAAAGTGCAGGCGATCAGCCGCGGCCTCGAGCCCGGCGACCCGCTCGATCCCGCCACCCAGCTCGGCGCCATCGTGGACGAAACCCAGATGAAGCGCGTGCTCGGCTACATCGACGCGGGCCGCAGGGACGGCGCGCGTATTCGGATCGGCGGACGTCGCGTCCGCGAGGACAGCGGCGGCTACTTCGTCGAGCCGACGGTGTTCGAGGGCGTGAAGCCCGCGATGTCGATCGCGCGCGAGGAGATCTTCGGCCCGGTGCTCTCGGCCATCACCTTCAAGACCGTCGACGAGGCGATCGAGGTCGCGAACGACGTGATCTACGGCCTGGCCTCGGCGGTGTGGACGCGCGACGTCACCACCGCGCATCGCGTGGCGCGCGCGCTGCGCGCCGGCACGGTGTACGTCAACTGCTACGATGCCGATGATCTCACCGTGCCCTTCGGCGGCTTCAAGCAATCCGGCATCGGACGCGACAAGTCGCTGCACGCCCTCGAGAAGTACACGGAGCTCAAGACGACCTGGCTCGACCTGTCGTGATCGGACCTGTCGTGGTCGCCTGATCGCGCCCGTGATCGCGACCAAGGGCCCTGCACAAAGAGATCCCTTCCGGGGCGCCGTGAGCCCGCCACTCCTCGCTCTTCGCGCCAGCGCGCCGCGCGGCTTTGCCGATCTGCTCGCCCGCGAGCTCGAGGGGTGCGGGGTGAGCGAGGTGCGCGAGCGCGCGACCGGCGCGGCCTTCCTCGGCACGCTCGAGAGCGTCTACCGCGCGTGCCTCTGGTCGCGCATCGCCAACCGTGTGTTCGTCGAGCTCGCTCGTTTCGATGCGCGCGACGCGGATGAGTTCCACGCCGCGGTGCGCGAGATCGACTGGGCGGCGCACCTGGCGCCCGGCACCACCCTGGCGTGCGATTTCAGCGGGCGGCACCCCACGATCACCCACACTCACTTCGGGGCGCTCAAGCTCAAGGACGGCATCGTCGATGCGCTGCGACTCGCCACCGGCGCGCGGCCCGACATTGCGCTCGAGCGCCCGGGCGTGCGGGTGCATGCGCACGCGCAGGGCAGCGCCATCACGGTATCGCTCGATCTCTCCGGCGAGAGCCTGCACCGCCGCGGCTACCGCGGCGCGGGCGGGGAAGCGCCGCTCAAGGAGAACGTGGCGGCGGGAGTGCTGTTGCGCGCCGGCTGGCCGGAGCACGCGGCGCGCGGGGGCGAGCTCCTCGATCCGCTCTGCGGCTCGGGCACCTTCTGCATCGAGGCGGCGCTGATCGCCGCCGACCGGGCCCCGGGACTGCGGCGCGATTATTTCGGCTTCCTCGGCTGGCGCCGTCACGACGCAGCGCTCTGGGAGCGCTTGCGCGCGGAGGCGGAACGCCGTGCCGCCGCGGCCGAGGCGGCGGCGCTTGCAGCCGGGGTCAGGGTGCGCGGGAGCGATCGCGACCCGGCCGCGATCCGTGGCGCGCGGGATAACGCCGCGCGTGCCGGAGTGAGCGCGCTGGTGCGCTTCGAGACGGGGCTGCTGGCCGAGGCCGCGCCGCTCGCGCCGCGCGAGGCGGATCGGCCCGGGCTCCTCTGCGCCAATCCTCCCTACGGCGTGCGCCTCGCCGACCGCGAGGGCGCGCGCACGCTGCACCGCGAGCTGGGTGAGGTGCTGCGCGAGCGCTTCCAGGGTTGGGACGCTGCGGTGCTCACCGGCGCGCCGGAGCTCGGTATGGAGCTGGGCCTCCGCGCGCATCGCACGCACCGCGTCTGGAACGGCCCGATCGAGTGCCGGCTGCTGCGAATCAAGGTCTCGCCGGAAAGCGCCCGCGAGCCGGGCACCCTCGGCCGGGGCACGGCTCATCTCAAGGACACGCCCGGCGCGCGCATGTTCGCCAACCGCCTCGCCAAGAACCTGAAGCGCCTCGGGAGCTGGGCGGAGCGCGAGGGCGTCTCGTGCTACCGGGTCTACGACGCCGACATGCCGGAGTACGCCTTCGCCATCGACTCCTACCGCACCCTGGAGCCTGAGGACTCGTGGCTCTGCGTGCAGGAGTACGCGGCCCCTAAGGAGATCGAGCCCGAAGCCGTGCACCGCCGGCGCGGCGAGGTGCTGGCGGTGCTGCCGGAGACGACCGGCGTGCCGGAGGAGCGCTTACGCTTGCGGACGCGGCGCCGCACGCGCCGCGGCGAGCAGTACGGAAAGCTCGACCGCCAGGCTCGCTTTCGCATCGTGAGCGAGGGTGGGCTCAAGTTTTACGTGAACTTCGAGGATTATCTCGACACGGGCCTGTTTCTCGATCACCGCATGACCCGCGCGCGACTCCGCGAAGCCTCCCACGGGAAGCGCTTTCTCAATCTCTTCGCCTACACCGGCACCGCCACCGTGTACGCCGCGGCGGGGGGCGCCGCCTCGACCGCGACGGTCGACCTGTCACGAACCTACCTCGACTGGGCGCAGCGCAATCTGGTCCTCAACGGCTTCACGGGCGCCGCGCACCAGCTCGTGCAGGCCGACTGCCGCGCGTGGCTCCGGGAGGCTGCCCAGGGCGCCGGCCGGTTCGACCTGATCTTTCTCGATCCGCCGACCTTCTCGAACTCGAAGCGCATGGAGGGCGTGCTCGACGTCGCGCGCGATCACTCCGAGCTCATCGACGGCTGCGCGCGGCTGCTCTCCCCGGGCGGCCTCATCGTGTTCTCGGCCAACGCGCAGCGCTTTCGCCTCGAGGACTCGCTCCGCGAGCGCTACGAGATTCAGGACGTGTCGGCCGCCACCTTACCGAAGGACTTCGAGCGCAACCCGAGGATTCACAGCTGTTATGAGATCCGCCTGCCCGGTGGGGCGGGCGCGAAGCCATGAGCGCCGGAGCGCCGCGCGGCGCGGGTATTCTCGGAGGGCGCGAGGTTTGCGTGCGCCGCGGCTCAGTTTCCGCAGGCCGCGATCATCGCCTTCCTGGCCTGTTCGCGCATCGAATCGGCTTCGGAGTCAGGGTAGTAGACGCGATTGCCCGCGGCGTCCCGCTTAAAGATGCGGCCCGAATCCTTGAGTTGATAATAGCGGTTGCGGGCGTTCTGGCACGCCACCTGCCGCTTGTGATCCGCGGTCGCCTTGTTCCTGTCGTCGGCCGCCTGCTGCACCGAGCGCTCGAGGTCCGCCGCTTTCAGCTCAGCCTGCTCCTTCGCGAGTCGCGCGGCCTCGGCCGGATTCCCCGGCTCGACGCGCAGGCTGGTCTTCGGAGCGTTCTTCGTCACACCCCGGTCGGAATAAACAACCTTACCCTGGGCGTCGACCGACTTGTAGACTTCCTGCGCGGGAGTGAGGCCCGGCGCGGCAAGCGCAATGAGGACCGCGAGAGCGGTTCTCCCGCGGAAAGAGCCGGATGCGGGTGTTGAATGCTGCACGGGAGCCTCCAGGCGTCCAAAAGGATACGTCCGCGGGGGTGCCCCCGCGGGTGAACCTCGTCACAGAAAGCGCCCCTTCAGCCGGGCAGAACGCAGGGGACGACCTGACGGCCGTAGCGCCGGTAGATGCGGAAGTCGGTGTCGGTCGTCAGCACCACGGTATCGGTGAGTGTCTCGCTCATGCGGACCAGACAGGCATCCGCCATGCTCATCGGGACGCTCCGGTACTTGTCCATGAGATCGAGCACGCGGCGCATCTCGGCGGCGAAACCGAAGTCCGACGCAACGGCTCCCCGCCGCAGCAGAGCGATCAGTGCCGAGCGACCAGGCGAGCCGAGCAGATAGAACGCCTCCGATAGAGCCGCGTCGCAAGTCTTCCACGGCGGCGGCATCTGCGCAGACTGCGCCAGGGCCCAGCGATGGTGAAGATCCCTCCGGCTCAGCACGGCGATCAGGAAGCCGGCGTCAACGACGCAGCTTACGGCCATAGTCGGTCTTCTTCAGGTACGCCTTCTTCCTGGCGCTCAAGTCGGCGGGAAGCCCGGGCACGGATCCGACGAGATCGGCAATGGCTTCGATGGTCCTGGGTCGGACCTGACCCCGGCGGCTCAAGCGATCGCGCACGACATCGGACCTGGAACGCTGACGCTCGCGGGACTCGGCTTCGATGTCTGCGACCAGCGCATCGGGCAATCGTACGGTGAGGGTCTTCACGCACCGCAGCGTAATACGCGTATGTCAGGCACGCAAGACAGGAACAGTCGCGCAGCGCGCTCGAGCGTCGGGCACCCCCTCGTTGACGGCCGGCGCGCCGGCTTTACAGTCCCCTGACGCTCGGGTAGCGTCTGAGCTCGCGCAGCTGCTGAACCAGGGCCAGAGAGATATTGTGAAGTCCGGGAGACTCGAGTGATGGCCGAGGGTCGTTCACCGCCTGTGGTCGCGATCGTCGGAGCCACCGGCGCGGTGGGCATCGAGCTGATCCGCTGCCTCGAGGAGCGGACGTTCCCGCTCGCGGAGCTGCGGCTGTTCGCGTCCGCGCGCTCGGCCGGGAAGACCTTGAGGTTTCGGGGTCGCGAGCTCCCCGTGCGCGAGCTCACCGAGGACGGCTTCGAGGGAGTGCAGCTCGCGCTGTTCTCCGCCGGCTCAGGCACCTCGAAGCGCTTTGCGCCGCTCGCGGTGCGCGCCGGCGCGACCGTCATCGACAACTCCTCCGCATTCCGCCTGGACCCGCAGGTGCCGCTGGTGGTGCCGGAGATCAACCCGGAGGCTCTCCGCGGCCATCGGGGGATCATCGCCAACCCCAACTGCTGCGCCATCATCTCCATCACCCCGTTGTGGCCCATTCATCGCGTCAATCGCATCCGCCGGCTGCAGCTCGCGACCTATCAGGCCGCATCGGGCGCGGGTGCCGCCGCCATGGAGGAGCTGCGCGAGTCGACGCGCGCCTATCTCGAGGGCCGTAGTTACGAGCCTCGGGTGCTGCCGCACCCTTATGCCTTCAATCTCTTCAGCCACAACACGCGCATCGACCCGGCGACCGGCTACAACGACGAGGAGACCAAGGTCATCCAGGAGACCCGCAAGATCTTCGGCGACGGCGAGATCCGGGTGTCGGCGACCTGCGTGCGGGTGCCGGTGCTGCGCGCGCACTCGATGGCGATCACCTTCGAATGCTCGCAGCCGATCACGCCCGCGCGGGTGCGCGAGCTCCTCCGGGACGCCCCGGGAGTGAAGCTGGTCGATGACGCCGAGCGCAACTATTTCCCCATGCCGAAGGACGCTTCCGGCCAGGATGCGATACTGGTCGGCCGCATCCGGAACGACATCAGCGACCCGGACGGGCGCTCCATCTCGCTCTTCGTCGCCGGGGACCAGCTGCTGAAGGGCGCGGCGCTCAACGCGGTGCAGATCGCCGAGGCCTTGCGAACGGGATGAGGGCCGGCACCTCGGCGGAATATTGAGCGTACTCGCCCGGGAAGCGCTCGCGCATGAAGCGCTCCTCGGTGCGGAGCTTGCGGATGAAGGCGGCCGCCACCACCGCAAGCCCGGCGAAGGCGCGCAGCTCGCCGCACGCGACCGCGCTTCCTGCGAGCGCGACGAGCAGCCCCGAGTAGATGGGGTGGCGCACCCACGCGTAGGGGCCCGAGCGGATGAGCTCGTGCCCCTCCTTGAGCGTCACCGTGCCGCTCCAGTTGCCACCGAGGCACACACGCGCCCACACGGTGAAGGCGAGCCCCGCCCCGACCAGCGCGAGGGCGCCGCCGAAGCGCAGCGGCCCCGGCGGCAGCAGCGGCCGCGACAGCCAGCGCCCGAGCTGCGGGTGCGGCCAGGCGATCAGCACGGTTCCCGCGAGGAGCGGCAGCACGTGCGAGAGCCTCGAGCCGAGCGACTCGCGCCGCCGCGTCTGCTTCGTGCCGTACGCCGAGACGATCCAGTAAAGCGCCCACGCGAGCCACAGCCCGTTGAGGAGCTGCCGGTAGCGGAGCACTAGAGCAGATCCCTGATGCGGTAGTAGAGCATCGCGAGCACCAGCGCCGGCCGGCGCAGCGCCGCTCCACCCGGGAAATTGCCGTGCGGAATGCGCGCGAACACATCGAAGCGTCCGGCGGTGCCCGTGATCGCTTCCGCCACGAGCATCCCCGCGATGCCGGTGAGCGCCATGCCGTGGCCGGAGAAGCCCTGCAGGAAGTAGACATTCGGCGCCAGGCGGCCGAAGTGCGGGGCGCGATTGAGCGTAATGTCGACGTCCCCGCCCCAGGCGTACTCGATGCGCACCCCCTCGAGCTGCGGAAACACCCGCAGCATCCGGGCGCGGGTGGCGCTCGGCGCGTCGAAGGAGGTGAGCCCGGAGTAATTCACACGCCCGCCGAAGAGCAGCCGGTGATCGGCCGAGCGGCGGAAGTAATCGAGCACCCAGTTCATGTCGCTGACCGCCGCGTTGTTGGCGATCAGCCGCCGCGCCCGCTCGGCACCCAGGGGCTCGGTGGCGACGATGTAGGTCGCGACCGCCATGATCTTGGAGGCGAGCGGCGGGGCCGTGGGCCCGAGGTACACGTTGCCGCAGAGCGCCAGGTAGTGCGCGCGCACCTCGCCGGCAGCCGTCCGTACCCGCACCCGGGAGCCGTTCGCGGCGAAGCCCGCAGCGCGCGTCCCCTCGAAGACGCGCACGCCGAGTCCCTCGGCCGCGGCCGCGAGCCCGAGCGTGTAGTTGAGGGGATGCAGGTGACCGCTGTTGCTATCGTAGAGCCCGCCCAGGTAGCGCTCGGTCGCGAGCGTGGCGCGCAGCTCCTCGCGGGGCATGTAGCGCACGCTCGGGTATCCGTAGCGCTCGCGCAGCTCGTGAAGCTCCGCCTCGAGCTCGCGCACGTGACGCTCCTTGACGGCGACCGCCAGGTGCCCGGGCGTCCAGTCACACTGGATCGAGTAGCGCGCGATCAGCTCGCGGATCAGCGCGAGCCCCTCGATCGACACCTCCCACACGGCGCGCGCCCCGCTCGCGCCGATCAGGCGCTCGAGCTTGGCCTGGCCGGCGGCGACCCCGTAGATCGCCTGCGCGCCGCTGCGCCCCGAGGCGCCCCAGCCGACCCGCTGCTCCTCGAGGAGCACGACGGCGAGGCCCTTCTCGGCGAGGTGCAGCGCGGTCGAGCACCCCGCGATCCCGGCCCCGACGACGCACACGTCGCAGTCGAGGCTGCCGGCGAGCGCCGGGCGCTCCGGCGCGGCATCCGCCGAGAAGGCGTAGTAGGAGCGGACGTGAGGCGTGCTTCCCACGGGGCTTCGTCTTCCCAGCCGGTCCGGGTGTTTAAGATATTCTGACGTCCCGCGGGGCGGGAGCGGAGCGGAGCATAGCGAGCGGCGGACGCGGGCGGCAAATCGGCGCCTGATCCGTTGGCCGGCAAAAGGCCATGCGAAGGCTGCGGTAAGGCCATTACCGCACTTCCATCCCTTCGCGCAACTGAAGGCTTCCTTTCCCCACCTGTGGTCTAATAGGAGCCTACTTGGGAGACTTCGCCGGTACGGTTTGTTTATGATATTAAACACCGTACGACAGCCCTCGTCATGTCATCCGCCCGCCCGCTCATTGGTATTCCCGCCGACCGGCGCATGGTCGGCGCGCACCCCTTCCACATGGTCGGGGAGAAGTACGCGCGCGCGGTGCTGGATGCAGCGGGGGCGGCCCCGCTCCTCATCCCCTCGCTCGCAGACGAGCTCGGGTTCGAAGAGCTGCTCGAGCGGCTCGACGGGCTGCTCTTCACCGGCAGCCCCTCGAACGTCGAGCCGCATCGGTACGAAGGGCCGCCGAGCGCGCCCGGGACGCTGCATGACCCGGCGCGCGACGCCACGACGCTTCCCTTGATCCGCAAAGCCGTGGCGGCGGGAGTGCCGGTGTTCGGCATCTGTCGCGGCTTTCAGGAGATGAACGTCGCCTTCGGCGGGACGCTCCACCAGAAGCTGCACGAGGTGCCGGGGCATCTCGATCATCGCGACGACGGGACGCAGCCGCTCGAGGTGCAGTACGGGCCCGCCCACGACGTCACGCTCGCGCCCGGCGGGATGCTGCGCGCCTTCGCCTCGGGCGACCGCATCCGGGTGAATTCGCTCCACAGCCAGGGGATCGATCGCCTCGGGCCCGAGCTCGAGGTCGAAGCACGCGCGCCGGACGGAGTGATCGAGGCGTTCCGGGTGCGCAGCGCCCAGCGCTTCGCGCTCGCGGTACAGTGGCACCCGGAGTGGAAGGTGATGAGCAATCCGTTTTCGAGGGCGCTGTTCGCAGCGTTCGGGGAGGCCAGCCGTGAGCGCGCCGCAGCAAAGTGAAAAACCCAAGCGGATCGTGAGCGAGATCCGGCAGTTCTTCCGCGATCACGGCATCTCCGAGGTCGAGGCCATCATCCCCGACATGGCCGGAATCGCCCGCGGCAAGATCATGCCCGCGGAGAAGTTCGCCGAGGACGGCGGCATGCGCCTGCCCGAGAGCGTGTTTCTGCAGACCGTGACCGGCGACTACCCGCCCGAGACCGGCGATGCCATGAGCCCGGCGGAAATCGACATCGTGCTCAAGGCCGATCAGAAGACCGTGCGGCGCGTGCCGTGGGCCGCCGAGCCCACCGCGCAGGTGATCCACGACTGCTTCTACTCCGACGGCCGCCGGGTATCGATGGCCCCGCGACACGTGCTGCGCAACGTCCTCGAGCTCTACACACAGCGCGGCTGGGAGCCGGTGGTGGCGCCGGAGCTCGAGTTCTATCTGGTCGAGCAGAACCGCGACGCGGACTATCCGCTCAAGCCCCCCGTGGGGCGCTCGGGGCGCGCCGAGGCTGGCCGCCAGTCCTACAGCATCGCCGCGGTCAACGAGTTCGATCCGCTGTTCGACGACATCTACCAGTTCTGCGAGGACCAGGACATCGAGATCGATACCCTGATTCACGAGGACGGGCCGGCGCAGATGGAGATCAACCTGATCCACGGCCCGCCGCTCGATCTCGCGGACCAGGCGTTTCTCTTCAAGCGCACCGCGCGCGAGGCGGCGCTGCGCCACAAGATGTACGCCACCTTCATGGCGAAGCCCCACGCCAAGGAGCCGGGCAGCGCCATGCACATCCACCAGAGCGTGGTCGACATCAAGACGCGCAAGAACATCTTCTCCAATCCCGACGGCACGCCCTCGCCGCTGTTCTTCGCGCACATCGGCGGGCTGCAGAAGTACATGCCGGCGGCCATGGCGCTGTTCTGCGCCAACGTGAACTCCTACCGGCGCCTCACGCGCTACCTCTCGGCTCCCATCAACGTCCACTGGGGCTACGACAACCGCACCGCGGGGCTGCGCGTGCCGATGTCCGATGCGCAGGCGCGGCGCGTCGAGAACCGCGTCGGCGGCGCGGACGCCAATCCCTACATCGCCATCGCCGCCTCGCTCGCCTGCGGCTACCTCGGCATGATCGAGGGCGCGCAGCCGTCGGATCCGATCGTCGGCAGCGCGCACGATCTGCCCTTCGGGCTGCCGCGCTCGCTCGATGAGGCGCTGCGGGAGCTGCGTGCGTGCGAGCCGCTGGTGACGCTGCTCAGCGAGCCCTTCGTCGAGGCCTTCACCATCGTCAAACAGGCCGAGTACGAGGTGTTCCTGCAGGTGATCAGCTCCTGGGAGCGCGAGCACCTGCTGTTAAACGTGTAGCGCCGCAGTGCGCGAGCGCCGCTAAGCTAAGCCGGCTTCTCAGGGCCGGGCCGCTGTTATATGAGAACAGATGCGTGATCAACGCTCCCCGATTCCTGCGCCTGAGCGCCGCGGCGGCGGTGCTGCTCGCCGCCTGCGCGGGCGGCTCGGATCCGGCGGCCCAGGGCGCCAAGGCCCACCCCCGCGAGCCCGTTCTCAACGTCTACAACTGGTCCGATTACATCCAGCCCACAGTGATCGCCGACTTCAGCCGCGAGTACGGTATCCACGTCAACTACGACGTCTTCGACTCGAACGAGATCCTCGAGACCAAGCTGCTCACCGGGCACACCAACTACGACGTCGTGGTACCGTCCGGCGCCTTCCTCGAGCGCCAGCTCCAGGCCGAGGTCTATCAGAAGCTCGACAAGTCGCTGCTGCCGAATCTCAGGAATGTCGATCCGGAAGTGGCGCGCGCGGTCTCGCACTACGACCCCGGCAACCAGTATGCCGTCGACTACATGTGGATCACCTCGGGCGTGGGCTACAACGCCGGCGATATCAGAGCGCGGTTCCCGGAGGCGCCGACCGACAGCTGGCGGATGCTGTTCGATCCGGTGCTCGTGTCGCGCTTCCAGGACTGCGGTGTGTCGATGCTCGATGCGCCGTCCGAGGTGGTGGGCACGGTGCTGCTGTTCCTCGGCCGCAACCCCAACAGCAATTCGCCCGATGATCTCAAGGCCGCCGAGCAGGTGCTCCGGGCCATGCGCCCCTACGTGCGTTACGTCGATTCCTCGCGCTACATCGACATGCTCGCCAACGCCGACATCTGCCTCGTGATGGGCTGGTCGGGCGACATCAAGCAGGCGCACGACCGCGCCCGCGACGCCGGCAAGGGCATCGACGTGGCCTACTCGATCCCGAAGGAGGGCGCGATCGCCAATTACGACGTCCTGGCGATTCCGAGGGACGCGCCCCACGTGCGCAACGCGCATCTCTTCATCGATTACCTGCTGCGCCCGGACGTGGCCGCCAGGAACTCCAATCTCATCAAGTACGCCAACAGCGTGCAGCCTGCGCTCGAGCCGCTCGACCCCGGCGTGCGCAGCGACCCCGGCGTCTATCCGCCCGCCGAGGTGCGCGCGCGGCTGGTGCCGGAGCGGGCGCGGCCGCCGGAGTTCCAGCGCCTCCTGACACGCATGTGGACGCGCTTCAAGACCGGCAAGTGAGCAGCGCTACCCGAGGGCGACCCCTATGACGGCCGCGGGCGATCCCGACTCCGCCTACGTGCGGATGGCGAACCTGACCAAGAAATTCGGCGATTTCACGGCGGTCGACGCCGTGTCGCTCGACATCCGCCGCGGCGAGATCTTCTGCCTGCTCGGGGGCTCGGGATCGGGGAAGACGACGCTGCTGCGGATGCTCGCCGGCTTCGAGCGCCCGAGCGCCGGTGCCATCCACATCGACGGCGAGGACATGAGCGCCATTCCGCCCTATGAGCGGCCGGTGAACATGATGTTCCAGAGTTACGCACTGTTCCCGCACATGAGTGTCGAGAGGAACATCGCCTTCGGGCTCGAGCAGGAGGGCCTCCCGCGCGCCGAGATCCGCCGTCAGGTCGGCGACATTCTCGACATCGTGAAGATGGGAGGCTTCGGCTCCCGCAAACCTCATCAGCTCTCGGGCGGGCAGCGTCAGCGCGTGGCGCTCGCGCGGGCGCTGGTCAAGCGGCCGAAGCTCCTGCTGCTCGATGAGCCGCTCGCGGCGCTCGACCGGAAGCTCCGCGAGCACACCCAGTTCGAGCTCATCAGCATCCAGCAGCGCCTCGGGGTCACCTGCATCGTGGTGACCCACGACCAGGAGGAGGCCATGACGCTCGGCACCCGCCTCGGCGTCATGAACCACGGCCGCATCGCCCAGGTGGGCACCCCGTCCGACATCTACGAATCCCCGGTCACCCGCTTCGTGGCGGACTTCATCGGCTCGGTCAACATGTTCGAGGGCCGGGTGAGCGAGGACGGGGCCGAGTGCGTGCGCATCCGGAGCGAGGAGCTCGGCTGCACGGTGCGCGCGGAGCGGAGCGTCCACTGCGTGGGCGGCTCGACCGTCTGGACCGCGATCCGGCCGGAGAAGATCAACATCAGCCGCCACCGGCCGCTCGCCGCATCGGCCCAGCGCGCGGACGCCGCCGAGAACGTGGTGCGCGGCACGGTCCGGGAGATCGCCTACATGGGCGACATGTCGATCTACCTGGTCCAGCTCGACTCCGGCCGGATGATGCGCGTGACACTGCCCAACATCACGCGCGGCACCGAGCGCGGATTCGCGCGCGAGGAGAGCGTGTGGCTCTCCTGGCACGGCTCGAGTCCCGTGGTGCTGACGGAATAGGAGCACGCGTGGCGCGGTTGACCTCCGCCGCGGGCCGGCGACTCATCGCCGGCATCCCGACCGGCTGGCTGCTGCTGCTGTTCCTCGTTCCCTTCATCATCGTGTTCCGTATCTCCTTCTCCGAGGTGCGCCTGGCGATCCCGCCCTACACGCCGCTTCTGACCTTCCGGCACGGCTCCCCGGCGCTGGAGCTGCACTGGTCGGCGTACCAGTTCCTGTTCACCGACCCGCTGTACGTCAGCTCCTACCTCTATTCGCTCAAGGTGGCGGCGGTCTCCACGCTTTGCTGCCTCGCCCTCGGCTACCCGATGGCCTACGCCATCGCGCACGCCGGCAGCGCGACTCGCCCGGTGCTGCTGATGCTCATCGTGCTGCCGTTCTGGACCTCGTTCCTGCTGCGGGTCTACGCCTGGATCGGGCTGCTGAAGAACAACGGCGTGATCAACAACCTGCTCATGTCTCTCGGCGTGATCCATCACCCGCTCGCGCTGCTCCAGACCGACTTCGCGGTCTACATCGGCATCGTGTACTCGTACCTGCCGTTCATGATCCTGCCGCTGTACGCGAACCTCGAGAAGCACGACGCGGCGCTCCTCGAAGCGGCGGCGGATCTCGGAGCACGCCCGGCGCGGGCGTTCCTGCGCATCACGGTGCCCCAGTCCTTCCCCGGCATCGTCGCCGGCTCGCTCCTCGTCTTTATTCCGGCGGTGGGCGAGTACGTGATCCCGACGCTGCTCGGCCGCACGGATCAGCTCATGATCGGCCGGGTGCTGTCGGATGAGTTCTTCGAGAACCGCGACTGGCCGGTGGCGAGCGCGGTCGCGATCCTCATTCTGCTGCTGCTGGTGGTGCCGATCCTCCTGTTCCAGCGCTACCAGCGCCGCGAGCTCGAGGGCGCCCGATGAGGGAGCGGCGCCTCGTCCCGCGCCTCGCGCTCGTTCTCGGGTTCGCGTTCCTGTACGGGCCGATCCTCTCGATGATCGTCTTCTCGTTCAACAATTCGCGCCTCGTGACGGTGTGGGACGCGGCGCACTCGCCGACCCTCAAGTGGTACGGGGCGCTGCTGCACAACGAGCAGATCCTCGGGGCCGCCTGGCTGTCGATCCGCATCGCGGTCGTCGCGGCCAGCGTTGCGGTGGTGCTGGGCACGCTCGCCGGCACGGCGCTCGCGCGCCTCGGCGCCTTCCGCGGCCGGCTGCTGCTCGCCGGCATGGTCACCGCGCCCATCGTCATGCCCGAGGTCATCACGGGGCTATCGCTGCTCCTCATGTTCGTCGCCCTCGGGCAGCTGATCGGCTGGCCGAAGGGCGTGGGTGCCCTCACCATCACGCTCGCCCACATCACCTTCTGCATGGCCTACGTCACCGTGGTGGTGCAGTCGCGGCTCGCCGGCTTCGACGAGTCGCTCGAGGAGGCGGCGATGGATCTCGGCGCGCGCCCCGCGCGGGTGTTTTTCCGCATCACGCTGCCCCTCATCCTGCCGGCCATTGTCTCCGGCTGGCTGCTCGCGTTTACACTGTCGTGGGATGATCTGGTCATCACTCAGTTCGTCGCGGGTCCGGGCTCGAGCACGCTGCCGATGGTCATCTTTTCCAAGGTGCGCTTCGGGGTGACTCCCGATGTCAACGCGCTCGCCACGATCATGGTGCTGCTGGTGGCCACCGGAGTCGCGATCTCGACGGTATGGATGCGCTACCGCGAGCGGCGCCGGGCGCGCGATCTGCAGCTCGCCGCCGCGGCCAACCTGTGAACCGAATCGGTGCCCGAGGGCTGTAAGCTGAACCAGTGAGCTTGAGGCTATGGCAGGCGAAGTGCTCGGAATCGACGTCGGAGGGTCCTCGGTCAAGGCGGGGCTCGTGGATCTCAAGGGCGGGAGACTCGCCGGCGAGCTGATCGCCGCGCCGACGCCCCGCCCCTCGACCCCGGTCGCGGTCACCAACGTGCTCGCGGCGCTCGCGGGGCGGCTGCCCGCGAGCGCCGGCCGGGTCGGCGTCGCCTTCCCGAGCGTCATCAAGGAAGGCACCGCCTACACCGCCGCGAATATCGACGCCGCCTGGGTGGGCACCGACGGCGCCTCGCTCGCCTCCCAGGCGCTCGGGCGACCGGTGCTGTTCCTCAACGACGCCGACGCCGCGGGGCTCGCCGAGATGCGCTGGGGTGCGGGCCGGGGCTGCAGAGGCACGGTGGTCATGCTGACCTTCGGCACCGGGATCGGCACGGCGCTTTTCGCCGGCGGCAAGCTCTTTCCCAACACCGAGCTCGGGCACCTCGAGCTGCGCGGCATGGACGCCGAGAAATGGACCTCGGCGCGCGTGCGCACGGCGGAAAACCTCGACTTCCCGGCCTGGATCGAGCGCGTCAACGAGTACCTCGCGGAGATGCACAGGCTCTTCTGGCCCGACGTGTTCATCCTGGGCGGCGCGGTGAGCGAGCGCTTCGCTGAGTTCGCCCCGCTGCTGCGCTCGCCGGCGGAGCTGCGCCCGGCGCAGTTTGCCGGCCAGGCGGGCGTCGTCGGCGCGGCGCTCGCTGCGACGGAGAGCTGAGGGTGGGCGCGTGACCGGCAAGCTCCCCCAGGTCGGCACGACGATCTTCACCGTCATGTCGCGGCGCGCCCGCGAGCTCGATGCGCTCAATCTCGGCCAGGGCTTCCCGGACTACGACATCGACCCCCGGCTCACCGAGCTCGTGGCCGAGGCCATGCGGGGAGGCCACAACCAGTACGCGCCCATGGAAGGCCTCCTGGCGCTGCGCGAGCGCATCGCGGCGAAGCTCCTGCGGGTCTACGGCCGCGCCATCGACCCGGAGAGCGAGATCACCGTCACGCTCGGCGCAACCGAGGCGATCTTCTCGGCGATCCAGGCCGCGGTTGGCGCGGGCGATGAGGTCATTGCCTTCGATCCGGCCTACGACTCCTACGAGCCGGCCGTGCGGCTCGCGGGCGCGCGCTGCCTGCGCCTCCCGCTCGTCCAGCCGGGCTTCCGCTACGACTGGGAGCGGGTACGCGCGGCGCTGAATGCCCGCACGCGCCTGATCCTCTTCAACAGTCCCCACAATCCCGCCTGCACCACCGCCCAAAGCGCCGACCTCGAGGCTCTGGCCGAGCTCATCGACGGTCGGGACGTCGCGGTGCTCTCCGACGAGGTCTACGAGCACGTGGTGTTCGACGGCGGGCAGCATCACTCCGTGCTGACGCACCCCGCGCTAGCGCCCCGGAGCTTCGCCGTGTTCTCCTTCGGCAAGACGCTGCACGCGACGGGGCTGCGCGTCGGCTACTGCGTGGCGCCGCCCGAGCTCACCCGGGAGCTCCGCAAGGTGCACCAGTTCAACACCTTCAGCATCGCCCATCCGCTGCAACACGCCATCGCGGCCTACCTCACCGAGCAGCCGGACTGTGGTGAGGGACTCGCGGCCTTCTTCCAGGCGAAGCGCGATCGGCTGCGTGGGGCCCTGGCCGGCTCGGGCTTCGGGCTTCCCCCGGCGCAGGGGACCTACTTCCAGCTGCTCGATTTCAGCGCCTTTGCGCGCGCCGACGACCTCGAGTTCGCCGAGCGCCTCCTGACGGAGGCGCGCGTGGCGACCATCCCGCTCTCGCCCTTCTACGCCGTTCCGGAGCGGCTGCCGTTCGTACGGCTGTGCATCGCCAAGCGCGACGGCACCCTCGACGAGGCGGCCGCGCGGCTCAACGCCTTCGCGCAGCGCCTGAAAGCGGCCTGACCCATGGCGGGACTGCGCGTTTCGCTCGTTCAGCAGCCGCTCGCGTGGCACGACCCGCCAGCCAACCGCGCGCACTTTCAGACGCTGCTCGAGGGGCTTGCCGGTCGCACCGATCTCGTCGTACTGCCCGAGACCTTCACCACCGGCTTCAGCATGAAGGTGCAGGAGCTCGGCGAGCCCGCAGCGGGCCCGACCACGGCGTGGCTCACGGGGCTTGCCGCGCGGCTCGATGCGGCGATCACCGGCAGCCTCATCACGGAGGAGGGCGGCCGTTACTACAACCGCTTGCTGTGGGTGGCGCCCTCCGGGGCTCCCCGCCATTACGACAAGCGGCACCTGTTCCGCATGGGCCGCGAGCACCAGCACTTCACGCCCGGGCGCGCGGCCTGGAGCGTCCCATGGCGGGGGCTGCGCGTCTGTCCGCTGGTCTGCTATGACCTGAGATTCCCCGTGTTCAGCCGCCGGCGGGCCGAGCTCGACTACGAGCTGCTGCTCTACGTCGCCAACTGGCCCGCGGCGCGGGCGGACGCCTGGCGGCAGCTGCTGCGCGCGCGCGCCATCGAGAATCAGACCTATGTCGTCGGGGTGAACCGCGTCGGTGAGGACGGGCACGGAGTGCCCCACGCGGGCGACAGCGCGGCGATCGATTTTCTCGGACGTCCGCTCGCCGAGGCGGGCGGGGTTCCCGCGGTCATCACCGTCGAGCTCGAGCGCGCGCCGCTCGATGCCTACCGCGAGAAGTTTCCCGCGCACCTCGACGGCGATCGCTTCACGCTCGAGCTCTGAACGCCCGCTCCCATGAAAAAGTCCACCCGCGTCAATCACCCGCCTCCCGTCGAGCTGCCGCCCGACAACCGCCCGCTGGTCGCGCCGATCTACCAGACCGTGAAGTTCGAGTTCGATACGCTCGAGGAGACCGAGCGTTACCTCAGGGGCGAGCGGCCGGGCTTCTACTACACGCGCGGCTCGAACCCGACAACCCGCCAGCTCGAGCAGCTGCTCGCGGAGCTTCAGGGGCGGGACGACTGCCTGGTCACCGCCTCGGGAGTCGCGGCGATCTCTCACGCGCTGCTCGCGCTCACCAAGAAGGGCGATCACGTCCTGTGCTTCATCGAGACCTATAATCCTTCCCGCTATCTCATCCGGCGCCTGCTGGGTCGCTTCGGCGTGGCGCATACCCTGCTCTCGATCGAGGACCTCCCGGGCATCGAGCGCACGCTCACCTCGCAGCCGACACGCCTGGTGTACTTCGAGAGCCCGACGAATCCCGTCACCAGGATCGCCGACATCGCCGCCATCACGCGCTTCGCGCGCGCCTCGGGCGCGCTCACCGTCATGGACAATACCTTTGCCGGGTTTCACCAGCACGGCGGCTACGACGTCGACGTCTTCGTCCACAGTCTCACCAAGTACGCCTCGGGCGCAGGCGACGTGATGGGCGGGGCGGTGATCGCGCGCGCCGAGCTGATCCGCGCCATGCGCACCGATTTCGGCGTCCTGGGAGGTACGCTCGACCCGCACGCGGCCTTCCTGATCCAGCGGGGACTGAAGACCTATTTCGTGCGCTACAAGGCGCAGGCGGCGAGCGCGGCGCGGATCGCCGCGCACCTGGCGGCACATCCGGCCGTGGCGCGCCTGCACTATCCGGGCCTCCCCGCGCACCCGCAGCACGGGCTCGCTGCTCAGCAGATGCAGGATTTCGGCACCATCGTCACGTTCGATCTCAAGGGCGGCGCCGCCGCGGCCCGGCGCTTCGCGGACACGCTGCAGCTGTTCGCGCTCACGTCGAGCCTCGGGTCCACGGAGTCCCTGATCGTCACGGCGCAGATCATGGCCGCGCGCGACCTTACGCCCGAGCAACAGAGGATCTCCGCGCTCACCCCGGGCACCATCCGCCTCTCGATCGGGCTCGAGGACCAGGAGGATCTCATCGAGGATCTCGACCGCGGGCTCGCCGCCGCGCTCGGCTGACGCAACGAGACCACGTCACACCGCTCGGCCGAGGCATACCGACAAGTCCGAGCTCGAGACGGGAATCGTCGCCACCACGGGCGGATCGCCGCCGCGGCGCGCGGATTAAGGAGTAGAATCCCCCATGAGTAGAATCCCCCAGTCAGCGCACGGACCACCGCGCGCGAGTTCGGATGTGGGGCGGGGAGCCCGGGTCTAGAGAAGAGTAAAGGACACTCCATGCCCATCGAGTCTCCCCAGATTCCCTACAACTTCGCCGACCTCGAGCCCGCCATGTCGCGGGACACGCTGGTATTCCATTTCCTCCATCACCAGCGGGACTGCTTCGATCGCATGCTCTCGATGGTGCGCGGCACCGAGCTCGAGACGCTGCCGCTTGCGGAGCTCGTGTGTGCCACCGAGCGCGACCCCGAGCGGCGCGTGCTGTTTCGCCACGCCGCCGAGGTGTGGAATCACGACCTCTACTGGCGCTCGATGCGGCCCGGCGGCGGCGGCGCGCCTCACGGGCTCATCGGCGAGCACATCGCGGCGCGCTTCGGCACCTACGAGCGCTTCGCGCGCGAGCTCAAGGAGGCCGCCGCCTCTTTCTTCGGCAGCGGCTGGCTATGGCTGGTGCAAAGCGCCGACGAGCTCGAGATCGTCCTGACCCGCGACGCGGATAGCCCGCTGCTGCGCGGTGACACGGCGCTCCTCGCGCTCGACCTGTGGGAGCACGCCTACTATCTCGAGCACCAGAACCGCCGCGGCGCCTACGTCGACACCTTCCTCGAGGAGCTGGTCAACTGGGACTTCGCCAACCGCGTGCTGGCAGGCCTGGCGGCGGGCGCGGAGGCGCGCCCGGTGCGCTCGCGCGCCGTGAGCGAGGCCCACCGCGGCCAGCTCGGGGTGCTCTAGAGGCTGCCCGCCACCCGCACGCGGTGCGGATGGTAGGGCAGCACTTCCAGCACCTCGCCCTGGGCGAGCCGCTGTTGCACGGCCCGCCAGAACCCCGCGGTGAGAATCTCGCCGTGCAGCCGCAGCAGCGCCTCGCGCTGCGCATCGTTGAAGGCGAGGAAACTCAGGAACGATTCCGGAAACACATCGTTCTCGCCCACGTAGAACCAGGCCTCGGCGCGCATTTCGTCCTCGTGGCTCTCGGCGCGCGGCAGGTCGCGGAAGTTGCAGTCGGTCACGCGGCACAGCTCGTCGTAATCGTAGAAGATCACGCGGCCGTGGCGCGTGACGCCGAAGTTCTTCAGCAGCAGGTCGCCGGGGAAGATGTTGGTATAGGCGAGATCGCGGATGCACTGGCCGTAGTCGAGCACCGCGCGCTCGGCCGCTTCCGCGGAAGCGCTGCGCAGGAACAGGTTGAGCGGCGTCAGCCGCCGCTCGATGTACATGTGATCGAACACCAGGTCCGTGCCTTCCTCGTGCACGGTGTTCGCCGCCTCGCGCTCGAGCTCATCGAGGAGCTCCGGGGCGAAGCGCTCGCGCGGGAAGCGCAGCCGGCGGAACTCCTGCGCGTCCACCAGCCGCCCGGCGCGGTCGTGAATGAAGACCAGCTGGTACTTCGCCAGCACCTCTTCCCGCAGCACGGTTTTGGGATGGGGGAAGCGGTCGCGGATCACCTTGAAGACGACCCCGAAGGAGGGAAGCGTGAAGCACACCATCACGAGGCCCCGGACGCCCGGGGCGTGCTCGAAGAGATCGCCCGTGTGCTCGAGGTGACGCATGAGCTCGCGATAGCGCTCGGTCTTACCCTGCCGGGCGCGCCCGAGCACCGTGAAGAGCTCGCTCACCGGCTTGCGCGGCATGATCGACTTGAGGAACACGACCGCTTCGGCGACGCGCTCGAGGTCGACGTGGAAATACGAGCGTGTGAAGCTGAACACAATGCTGACGTCGTCTTCCGCGAGCATCACCGCATCGACCAGCACGCCGCTTTCGCTGTTCTTGAGCGCGATCACCAGCGGCAGCAGCAGTCCCCGCCCCACGATGCGCCCCACGACGTAGGCGCGCGAGACCTGGTAGAAGACCGGGCGGATGACCTCGACCTTCTGGACCGCGGCGAGCTCGCCGCGCGAGCGCAGGTGCGAGCGCACCTCGGCGGTGACGTGCGCGATGCTGCCGTCGAGATCGCGCCACGGCGAGCGGAAGCGCACGTCGCCGAGGAGGTCCTCGAAGAGCAGCGAGAGCGAGCCGTGGTTGAGGTAGGTGTTGGTTCCGACGCTCGTGTGGATGTCGGCCAGCGGGTCGAGATCGGTGGCGACGAACTCGACATCGGGCGCAACACCCACCGTGCCGAAGACTCTCCGGCTGATCGAGCTGAAGAAGGTCTTGGTGAACTCCGGATCCGACTGCTCGGTGATCCGCGCCGCGAAGGCGCCGCGGATGCGCCGCCAGAGCGGGCGCTCTAGCGAGCGCGAGCCGAGCCGCTCGCGCAGTTCCGCGACCGTCTGGTTCACGAAGCGCTCGTAGAGCCCGATGCGCTCGATGGCGTCCTGCTGGCTCGCGCGCAAGTCGCGGCTGTCGAAGCGCAGCGGCGCGCGGCGCGTGATGGCGCGGAACTCCGCGTTGTAACGGGCGAACGCCTCGACGGTGTGGCGGGCGCACTCCTCAGCCAGGGCGGCGGTGAGCTCGTCGGCGGCGGACATCAAAGGCTGGCCGGCCTCAGTCGAAGTCGGTCGGCAGGGCGGGGTTCAAGCGGTGCCGGTACAGCCGCTCGATCTGCGGCGCCAGCACGCGCCCCGTGGACAGCTCAGGGAGCTCCCGCACCGGAAAGAAGGCCACCGCATCGGTCTCGTGGCTCACCACGGGTGCGCCGCCGGTGAGCTCGCACACGAAGAAGAGCTTGTAGATGTGATGGACGCCCGGCGGGTGCGGATGGCGGTTCTTGTCCACGAGCGCCGCGAGCTTCACGGCCCGCGCTTCGTAGCCCGACTCCTCGCGGATCTCGCGCGCCACGGCCTCGGACGGCGAATCGTTCACGTCCACCCAGCCGCCGGGCAGCGTCCAGCGCCCGTCCGAGCGCTCGCGCACGAGGAGCACCCGCTCGCCATCGAAGACGCCGCCGCGCACGTCGACCTTGGGGGTCGCGTAGCCTTCCTCGCCTTCCCAGTAGTGCTGCGCCTGCGCGGGCGAGATACCGAGCTCCGCCGCCAGCATCCTCGCCGCGAGCTCCTGGAGCTTGAGATACCGCTCGCGATCGTAGGTGTCGCGGGTGAAGGTGAGGCCGTTCTGTGCGATCGCCTGCAGCTCCCGGGCCCAGGCGAGAATCCCGTCAGGGGAGGCGCGCGGACCGCTCATGAGGGAGGCGCGGGGCGCGCTCGCCGCCTACAGGTTGCGGATCAGCGCGTCGCCGAATGCGCTGGTCGAGACCTCGCGCGCGCCTTCCATGAGACGGGCGAAATCGTAGGTGACGGTCTTCTGTGCGATGGTCCGGTCCATGGCGCCGATGATGGCGTCGGCCGCCTCGCCCCAGCCCATGTAGCGCAGCATCATCTCGCCGGAGAGGATCACCGAGCCCGGATTCACCTTGTCGAGATTCGCGTACTTGGGCGCCGTCCCGTGGGTGGCCTCGAACACGGCGTGCCCGCTGAGGTAGTTGATGTTGCCGCCGGGGGCGATGCCGATGCCGCCGACCTGCGCGGCGAGGGCGTCCGAGAGATAGTCGCCGTTGAGATTCGGCGTCGCGATGACGTCGAACTCGTCGGGGCGCGTCAGCACCTGCTGCAGCGTGATGTCGGCGATCGCATCCCTGACGATGACGCGTCCGGCTTTCTTCGCCGCATCGATCTCGGCGTTCGCCTCCTTCTCGCCCTTGGCCGCCTTGGTGCGCTCCCATTGCTCCCAGGTGTAGGTCTCTTTGGCGAACTCGCGCTCGGCGAGCTGATAGCCCCAGTTGCGGAACGCCCCTTCGGTGAACTTCTGGATGTTGCCCTTGTGCACGAGGGTGAGGCTGCGGCGGCGGTGGGCGACCGCATAGCCGATCGCGGCGCGGATCAGGCGCTCCGAGCCCTCCTTCGAGATCGGCTTGATGCCGATGCCGGAGGATTCCGGGAAGCGGATCCTGGCGTAGGCCTTGGGGAAGGCCTGGCGGAACATCTCGAGGAACTTGCGATTGTCGGGGCTGCCAGCCTCGAACTCGATGCCGGTGTAGATGTCCTCGGTGTTCTCGCGGAAGATCACCATCTCGACTTTTTCCGGATGCCGCACGGGCGAGGGCACGCCCTTGAACCAGCGTACGGGTCGCAGGCACACGTAGAGATCCAGCATCTGTCGCAGCGCCACGTTGAGCGAGCGGATGCCGCCGCCGACCGGAGTGGTCAGCGGTCCCTTGATGGAGACGAGATACGTCCGGCACGCCTCGACGGTCTCGTCCGGCAGCCAGGTGCTGAAGAGCTTGTTGGACTTCTCTCCCGCGTATACCTCCATCCAGTGAATGCGCCGCCTGCCGCCGTAGGCCTTGGCCACGGCGGCGTCCATGACGCGCACGCTGGCGCGCCAGATGTCGGCGCCCGTGCCGTCACCCTCGATGAACGGAATGATCGGGTTCTCCGGGACGATCAGCTTGCCGTTGCTGATGGTGATCCTGGCGCCCTGAGGGGGCGGGGCGACCCGGGGGGTGGCTGCCGTGGACATGAGCTTCATCTCCGAAAGAGAGTCGCCGGCTGCACGGACGTGGCCGGGGGCGCAAATGCTAGCACACCCCCCACCCCGAGCCGGCCGCGTACCTGGGCGCCGTCACGTATGAGAGACTGGCGCGGCCGCGCCCGGGGGTGGAAAAAGGCGAGGGTGATGTCGAGCGCTATTAACAATGAGAGCAGCCAGGGGGCGGGCGCGCCCCGGGCCTCGATTCTGCGGCAGCTGTGTGCGGTGCGGCCGATCGACCCGGCAGACTCCTCCGGCAAGAGCCGCCTGAAGCAGGTGCTGAGCGCGCGGGCGCTCATCGCCATTGGCCTGGGAGCCACCATCGGCTCGGGCATTTTCGTACTCACCGGCACGGTCGCCGCGAACCACTCAGGGCCCGCGATCACGCTCTCGCTCCTGATCGCCGCCTTCGGCGGCGGACTGGCCGCGTTGTGCTACTCGGAATTCGCCACTTTCCTGCCGGTGCCCGGCAGCGCCTACAGCTACACGTACGCGACGCTCGGCGAGTCGCTCGCCTGGTTCATCGGATGGAATCTGCTGCTCGAGTACGCGATATCGGCCTCTGCGGTGGCGGTAAGCTGGTCCGCATACGTCGTGAGTCTGCTCCACGACGCGCACGTTCAGCTGCCGGCGTTACTCGTCAACGCTCCGCTCGCGCTCGATGCGCACGATCACGTGGTTGCCACGGGCGCCCTCATCAACGTGCCCGCCGTGCTGATCATCGCCGCGATGACCGCGCTGCTGTACGTGGGAGTGCGCGGCTCGGCCAGCGCCAACACCATCATGGTGACTCTCAAGGTCGCCATCATCGTGATCATCGTCATCGCGGGCCTCAAGTACGTCGATCCCGCGAACTGGCATCCGTACGTGCCGCCCAACACCGGGGTCCGCGGGCATTTCGGCTGGACCGGGGTGATGCAAGGCGCGGCCATCATCTTCTTCTCCTATGTCGGTTTCGATACGGCCTCGACGACCGCGCTCGAGGCGCGCAACCCGCAGCGCGACCTGCCGCTCGGTATCATCGGCGCCCTGGTCATCTCGGCTGTACTGTATGTCGCGATGGCCACGGTCCTGACGGGCATGGTGCCGTTCCAGAAACTTGATTCCGATGCACCGGTGGCCGTGGCACTCGACGCCCACCCGCAGCTCGCCTGGCTGTCGTGGATTCTCAAGGTGGGCGTCATCGCCGGCATGACCTCCGTCATCCTCACTTCGCTCCTCGGACAGCCGCGCATACTCCTGTCGATGGCGGACGACGGGCTGCTGCCGTCGTTCATGAGCCGTTGCCATCCCCGCTTCAAAACCCCGCACGTGTCCACGGTGATCACCGGGGTGTTCGCGGCGTTGATCGCCGCAATCTTTCCGCTCGACCTGCTCGCGGATCTTATTTCCATGGGCATCCTGCTGGCGTTCGCCGTGGTGTGCGCAGGCGTGCTGGTGTTGCGCTATACGCGGCCGGACGCGCCGCGGCCGTTTCGCGTGCCCTGGGCGCCCGTCACCTGCGTGACGGGCACGGTCGTGTGTCTGGGCATGACCTACTACCTCTCGCGCGAGACCTGGGGACGGCTTGTGATCTGGACCGCCATCGGCATGTCCATCTACGCCTTCTACGGATTCAAGCACAGCCGCCTGCGCCGATGACCGAGACGCTGCCGGGCACCCCCGCTGCGGATGGCTTCCGTATGCCGGCGGAATTCGAGCCGCACGCGGGCTGCTGGATGCTGTGGCCGGAGCGGCCGGACAACTGGCGCGAGGCGGCGCGGCCGGCGCAGCTGGCGTTCGTGGAGGTGGCGGCGGCCATCACGCAATTCGAGCCGGTCACGGTCGGGGTGTCGACCCCGCATTACCCGACCGCGCGTGCGCTGCTGCCCGAGCGCGTGCGGGTGGTGGAAATGGCGCACGATGATGCCTGGATGCGTGACGTCGGGCCCACCTGCGTGGTGGATGCCCGCGGCACCGTACGGGGAGTCGACTGGCGCTTCAACGCCTGGGGCGGCCTGGCCGGGGGACTGTATTTTCCCTGGGACCAGGATGATCTCGTGGCGCGCAAGACGCTGGAGATCGAGAGGCTCGACCGCTACCGCGCCCCGCTGGTGAACGAAGGCGGCGCCATCCACGTCGACGGTGAGGGTACGGCGCTCGTCACCGAGGAATGCCTGCTGAGCGCCAACCGCAATCCGCAGCTCGGGCGCGAGAGCATCGAGCGCGGCCTGCGCGACTACCTGGGTGTGAGCCAGGTCATCTGGCTCGGCAAGGGAGTGTTCAACGATGAGACCGGCGGGCACGTCGACAATCTCGCCTGTTTCGTGCGCCCGGGCGAGGTATGCCTCACCTGGACTGACCGCGAGCGTGATCCGCAGCATGCGATCTCGCTCGATGCCTGGGAGCGCCTGAAGGACGCGCGCGACGCGCGCGGGCGGCGGCTCAAGGTGCAACGCCTGCCGATGCCCGGCCCGCTCAGCCTTGGTGCGCGCGAAGCCGCCGGGGTCGTCGCCCGCGAGGGCACCCGCGGGCGCGTCGCCGGGGAGCGGCTCGCGGGGAGCTACGTGAACTTCTACATCGCCAACGGCGGCATCATCATGCCGCTGCTGGATGCACGCACCGACCGGGCCGCGGCACGACGTCTGAAGAGCCTGTTCCCGGGGCGCCGCGTGGTGGGCGTGCCGGCGCGCGAAATCCTGCTGGGGGGCGGCAACATCCACTGCATCACCCAGCAGGTACCCGCAGCCCGAATGACCCGACAGCGACCGCCCGTCCACGCAGGCGGCGGCCGACGGGCAGTGCGGCGCCACGGCAGTTAAGTTAACGGCGGGCACGGGCGCCGTCGGTCCCGAGCGACAGCGCTCCGGGAACCCGGACTTGCGGTATCGTTCTCACGCATGCGCTGGTTAGCTTGGACGATGTTGATGGCGATCGCACTCGGAGTGGGCGCCGCCGGCCTGAACAGCGAATTCAACCCGGTGCTCGGGCAGCCGCATCATGCGAGCGTAGAAAACGCGACTGGCCGGGTCATCGTCAAATTCCGCCCCGCCAACGGCTCTCCGCAGAGAGCCAAGCTGCAATCGACGCAGGACCGCATCTCTGCTCTGATGGCACGCACCGCTCTGAAGCTGCGTGCCGTGCGCTCCGTTACCGAGCTCCTGCACGGCGTTCGTGTCGAGCCAGCAGTTGCCGGCGAGCCGATCGCGGCGACGCTCCAGCGCTTGCGGGCGGATCCGGAGGTCGAGTACGCGGAAACCGAGCAGTGGCGCTACCCACACGCAACAACGCCCAACGATCCCGTGTTCTCGCAGCAGTGGTACCTACAGGCGAGCTCCGCCACGACACCGAGTGCCGTCGATGCCGTGACCGCCTGGGATACAACGACCGGCAGCACCGGGCTCGTCATCGCCGACCTCGACACCGGAGTCCGCTTCGAGCACCCGGACCTGCAGTGGGCGGGGTCGGGTGGGCGTCTGCTCCCGGGCTACACCTTCATCTCCGACACCTTCGTTGCCAATGACGGCGATGCGCGGGATGCAGACGCCTCGGATCCGGGTGACTGGGTCGTCCAGGCGGACCTGGGCAAACCGGAATGCAATGGTGGAACGACATCTAACAGCTCCTGGCACGGCACGCGCGTCTCCGGCATTCTCGGAGCGGTCAGCAACAACGGTGTCGGCATCGCCGGCATGACCTGGAGCGCGTGGCTCTTGCCCGTGCGCGTGCTCGGCAAGTGTGGGGGCACCGACCTGGACATCATTGCCGGCATGCGGTGGGCGGCAGGCATCCCCGTGAGTGGCGCGCCGAACAACCCCTATCCCGCGCGGATCGAGAATCTGAGTCTTGGCGCGACCAGCACTTGTCCGCAGGCGTATATCGACGTCATCAATGAGCTCGCAGCCAGGGGGGTGCTGGTTGTCGCCTCGGCGGGGAACGAGGGCGGACCGGTCGACGCGCCGGCCAACTGCCCCGGCGTCGCGGCGGTGGCCGGCCTGCGTCATGCGGGTACCAAGGTCGGCTACAGCAGCCTTGGGCCGGAAGTTGCGCTCAGCAGCCCCGCGGGAAACTGCGTCAACACCACAGGCGGACCGTGCCTGTATCCCATCACGACGACTTTCAATCAGGGCACGATGAGCGCGGGAGCGAGTGGCTACACAGACCAGGTGAACAACCCGAATCTCGGCACGAGCTTCTCGGCGCCCATCGTCTCGGGCATCGCCGGTCTTATGCTCTCCGTAAACGGCAATCTGAACTCAACACAGCTCATTGCGCGGTTGAAGGCGGGAGCGCTGCCTTTTCCTCAGACTTCCACCACGGTTCCCGCGCCGCCGATGTGTCACCAACCCGCTGGGCCCAACGATCTGCAGACTTCCGAATGCATCTGCACGCTGGATGGCATGACCTGCGGCGCCGGGATGGCCGACGCCTCGGGAGCGCTCAACACCGCGCTGAGGCCCATCGCGGCTGTGATGGTTCCGGCGAGTGTCACGGCTGGAATGAACGTCACGCTCGATGCATCGGGCAGCGGTGCCGCGTGCAAGCACACAGTTGCCAGCTACCAATGGGCGAGCAGCGATCCTGCGGGTCATCCGGTCAATCCCGCCACGGGTTCGTCCACGACCGTTATCGCACCGGCGAGCGGCTCGTTCAACGTGACGCTCACGGTGACTGATGACGCCGGCAAGGTCGATCAGGCAACGGTTATCGTGAGCTCAACCGCGGCTACCAGCTCTGCTCCGGCGACGGCAGGCACCACCGCCTGCCTCACGGCCATTTCCGTCCCTTCCGGGGTGACCGTTTCCGTGGCACCGCCCACTGGCAGCCTTCAGGCCGGAAGCGGCACTACGGAGACCCTTACGGCGACGGTCGGTAACACCGTCAATACGCAGGTGACCTGGGAGGTCGACACGGTTACCGGCGGCAATGCGACAGTCGGTACGATTTCGACCGGCGGGGTCTACACGGTTCCGGCGACGGTGCCGTCGCCCGCAACCGTGACTATAACGGCCGTGTCGGTCGCCGATCCGACGCGCTCAGGGCTCGCAACGATCACGATCACAGCGCCATCGGGCGGCGGCGGCGGCGGCGGCGCACTCGATGTGCTGAGCCTCATCGCTCTCACACTCGGCGGCCTGACCCGCGCGATATCGAGGCCCTACAACAGCCGCTGAGCGGCGTCCAGCCAGGATCGCTGCGCCCGGCGGTAGTGACCGGGCGCGATGCGCGCCTGCTCGAGGAGCTCGCGCACCACTTTCTGCGCCTCGGCCACCCGCCCCTGCGCCTTGAGGAGCTGCGCGTAACGCACCGAGGCCTCGGCGCCCGGGTAGGAGGGCGCGAGCACCGCGTATTCCTCGAGCGCCTTCGGGACGTTGCCTTCGGCCTCGAGCGCGCGCGCATAGAGCAGATGCCCGGTCGGGGAGCGGAAATCGGGGTTGTGACGGATGAGCTCGTCGAGCGTCGCGCGCGCGGCGCTCGCCTCGCCCTTGCCGAACTGCGCCTGCGCGAGCCCGAGCATGAGATTGGGATCGTGCTCGTAGAGCCCCGTGAGCGCCTCGCGGTACTGGGCGATGGCCTCGTCGTAGCGCTCCCTGCGCACCAGCTCTTCCGCGTAACGCTGGCGGCTCGCCACGTTGTCCGCGACGCGTACCTCGCTCTCGTAACGGCGCAGATCCCGCTCGGGATCCATGGCCCGGCGCAGGCCGCGACCGGCGCGTTGCGCCGCGCGGCTGCGGAACAGCGCCGGCAGGATTTCGACCACGAGGTAGGCGAGGATTCCCGCCAGTGCCAGGCCCGGAATGATCAGCACCCAGATCCACAGCTGATTGCGTCCGGTCTTGATGACGTGGACGATGAAGGCCGCTTGGACGAGGAGTGACAGAATGAGAAACAACATTCTCTTCTTTCCGGTCTAGGGCCGCGCCGCTGCGCCGGCCGGGAGCGCGAAGGCGATCAGGTAGTCGCCGCGCGGCGTGCCGAGGCCGCCGTGGCCGCCGGCGCTGATGACGAGATACTGGTGCTGGTCGCGTCCGGCGCGATAGGTCATGGGCGTGGCCTGCCCCCCCGCCGGCAGCTTGTACTTCCACAGCTCGCGTCCGGTCTCGACGTCGAAGGCGCGCAGGTAACTGTCCATCGCCGCGCTCACGAACACCAGCTCGCCGTCGGTCGCGATCGGTCCACCCATGTTGGGCATGCCGAAATCGCGTGACGGCACGAACCAGGGCGTCAGCCCCTCGGTCGAGCCGAGCGGCACCTGCCAGACGATGCGAGCCCGGCGCAGATCGACGCTCACCAGCGTCCCCCAGGGCGGCGCCGTGCACGGCAGGTCCCAGGGCGAGAGCAGCGGCTCGCGGCGCATGCCATAAGGGGCGCCGGTCTGCGGCGCGAACTCGGAATGCGGAAATTGCTCGGAGCGTCCCTCGCGCTCGAGCTCCTGAGGCGACATCAGCGTCACCACCATCGGCAGATGGTTGACGGCGGCGATGACGCGCTGGCGCTGCTCATCGAACGCCATGCCGCCCCAGTTGACTCCACCGATGTAGCCGGGCGACAGGAGAGTCCCGCGCGTGTCGGGCGGAGTGAAGATGCCCTCGTTGCGGAGCGAGGCGATGAGGTCCCGGCACTTGCCGCGATCCCAGAATGTCAGCCCCCAGGCATCCGAAGGCAGCACCGGCCGCTGCGGAGTGAGCGCGGGGAGCGAGGAGAAGGGCTGCGTGGGCCACGCCTGCTCGCCCGGCACGTGGCTCGCGGGCACCGGTCTCTCGCTGATCGGGACGAGCGGCTGTCCGCCGGTGCGCTCGAACACATACAACATGCCGGTCTTGGTCGCCTGGATCACCGCGGGGACCGGGACTCCCTGCACCTCGATGTCGCCGAGCACCGGCTGCGCCGCGAGGTCGTAGTCCCAGAGATCGTGGTGGATGAGCTGCCGGTGCCAGACCAGCTTGCCGCTCCTCGCATCGAGCGCGAGCAGCGAGTTGGCGAAGCGGTTGCTGCCGACTCGCCTGCCGCCGTAGAAGTCGGGGCTCGCCGAGCCTGTAGGAACCAGGACCAGTCCGTGCTCCTCGTCGACGGTCATGACGCCCCAGGCGTTGCCCGCGCCCGTGCCCGCCGCCTGCGCCAGGTCCCAATCGGCGGCCGCCGGGTGTGACGGCGAGTCCGGCAGCGGATCGAAGGACCAGAGCTGCGCGCCGCTCCTGGCGTCGAAGGCGCGGATCACCCCGCGCTCGAGGTCGGTTGCGCGGTTGTCGCCGATCGCGGAGCCGACGATCACCGCGTTGGCGTAAACCGCGGGCGGCGACGTGACGAGATACGCCCCCACGTCGCGGATGCGCAGCCCGCGCGTGAGATCCACCTGGCCGCTGCCGCCGAAGTCTACGCAAGGGCGTCCGGTCTGCGCATCGAGCGCCAGGAGCCGCGCGTCGAGCGTGCCGGTGAATATCCGCCTCCGGCACAGGCCGGTCTGCCCGGCGTCGGTGCTCTCCCAGACACTCACCCCACGGGAGCTCGCTTCGGCGTAATGGCGCGCGCGATCGATGTGCGGGTCGACGCGCCAGCGCTCGTGCCCGGACTCGGGGTCGAGGGCGATCACGATGTTGGTGCCGGTCTCGACGTAGAGGAGTCCGAAGGCGAGCACCGGGGTTGCCTCGAATGTCAGCTTGCCGGCGCGAGTGAATCCCGCGCCGAGCTCTCCGGTGCGATAGGTCCAGACGACCTTGAGCCGCGAGACGTTGCCGCGGTTGATCTCATCGAGGCTCGAGAAGCGCTGGCCGAAGGCGTCGCCGCCGTAGTAGCCCCAGTCGCTGGCGTCCGGCGACTGGGCGAGCGCGCCCGAGGAAGCGAGGCACGGCAGTGCCGCCATCAGCCTCACCAGCAAGCTGCGCAGCGCTTCCGCCGCGCTCGCGGGCCGGCTCGCGCCGGCCCGCCCGCCGCGGCCGGCATGGGGGCACCTCATGTGCGGCATTATCCGTGATGGCGCGCGCCGGTGCGCGAGCCCTGTCGGGGCAGCGCCGCCGCCCGCCGCGGTGACGGCGTCACAGTCAGCGGGCATACTCGGCCTCCGCGCAGGTCGCGCGGCATCGACGCACCTTCACGGACACACGGCGTGGTCACCGACGACATCAGGCGCTATCAGACGAATCTTCGCGACGAGCTCGACGGCGCCGCGCTCTACACCGCCATCGCCGAGGCCGAGCCCGATCCGCTGCGCAAGGATCTGTTCCTGCAGCTGGCGCAGGCGGAGGCGCGGCACGCGGAGCTCTGGCGCGCCAAGCTCGCGGAAGCGGGTGTCAAGGCGGCAGCATACGTCCCGAGCTTTCGCATGCGCCTCCTCGGCAAGCTCGCGCAGCGGTTCGGTCCGCGCTTCGTGATGCCGACGATTGCCGCCGCGGAGTTCGCCGACCGCAACAAGTACGCGATTCAGGCCGACGCCAGGTCGATCTCCGCCGAGGAGCGCGGCCACGCCGCGATCGTGCAGGAGATGGCGCGCACCTCGCCGCGCGGCACCGTGAGCGGGGCCGACATCGCGCGCGCCGAGCCCTGGCATCGCGGCGCCTCCGGCAACAACCTGCGCGCGGCGGTGCTCGGCGCCAACGACGGCCTGGTTTCCAACTTCTGCCTGATCATGGGGCTCGCGGGCGCAGGAGCCGACAGCCGGATCATTCTGCTCACGGGCCTTGCGGGTCTCATCGCCGGCGCCTGCTCCATGGCGCTCGGGGAGTGGCTCTCGGTCACCAACGCGCGGGAGCTCGCGAGCACGCAGATCGCGAAGGAAGCCGAGGAGCTCGAGCAGACGCCGCAGGCCGAGCAGCACGAGCTGGCGCTCATCTACCAGGCGAAGGGGCTGCCGAAGCCCGAGGCCGAGCGCATCGCGGCGGAGCTCATGAGGAACAAGAAGGCCGCGCTCGACACGCTCGCGCGCGAGGAGCTCGGTATCGATCCCGGCGAGCTCGGCGGCAGTGCGCTAGCGGCGGCCGTGACCTCGTTCGCGCTGTTCGCCGCCGGCGCCGTCTGCCCGGTCGCGCCGTTCATCCTGCTGCACGGCGCTGCGGCGATCATCGCCAGCATCGCCGCCAGCGCCGTGGCTCTGTGCGGCGTGGGGGTCCTGACCTCGCTCTTCAACGGCCGCGGCGCCTGGTTCTCGGCCGCGCGGCAGACGCTGTTCGGATGCGCGGCGGCCGCTCTCACCTACGGCATCGGCACCGCTCTGGGCGTGTCGTTGTCATGACGCGAGGCTGACCGGCCGCGGCAGCGCCGGGGATTTCGCCCCAAGGTGCTGGTATTCTTGGCCCCCGTGCGTTCAACACGGGCGACCACGCCCCGCCTCGGGGTACTGAGTCTCATCCTCGCAGCTCAGTCGCTCGCGGCCCCCGCCATCGGTAGTCCGGAGAGTGCCACCATCGCCGCCGCCGTTGCCGCGCCGCCGGCCGCGCACCGGCCGCGGGTCGGACTCGTGCTCTCGGGAGGGGGCGCGCGTGGCACGGCGCACATCGGGGTGCTGAAGGTTCTCGAGCAGATGCGCGTGCCGGTCGATGCGATCGCCGGTACCAGCATGGGAGCGGTCGTCGGCGGGCTCTACGCGAGCGGCCTGTCGGCGCGCGAGATCGAGAAGACCATGACTTCGATCAACTGGCAGGACGCCTTTCGCGACCGCCCGTCGCGCGAGGATCTGACGCTGCGGCGTAAGCAGGAGGACCAGAACTTCCTGGTGAAGTTTCCCCTCGGTGTGCGCGGCGGCCACGTCCTGCTGCCGAAGGGACTGATCCAGGGTCAGAAGCTCACCGAGACGCTGCGGCGCCTGACACTGCCGGTGGCGCGCATCGGCGACTTCGATGAGCTGCCGACGCCCTTTCGCGCCGTGGCCACCGACCTCGAGAGCGGCGAAACGATCGTCATGCGCTCCGGGGATCTGACGAGCGCGATGCGCGCCAGTCTGTCCGCGCCCGGGGTATTCGCGCCCGTCGAGCGCGAGGGACGGCTGCTGGTCGACGGCGGCATCACCGACAACGTCCCGATCGACATCGCGCGCGCCATGGGAGTGGATGTCGTCATTGCCGTGAACGTCGGCTTCCCGCTGCTGCCGCGCCAGAAGCTCAGCAGCGCCCCGACGATCTCGACCCAGATGCTGGCGATTCTCATCCGGCGCAACGCCGAGGTGCAGCTCGCCACGCTCACGCCGCACGACATACTCATCCAGCCAGCGCTCGGCGAGGCGTCCTCGTTCGACTTCGGGATCGTCTCCGGCGCAATCGGCATCGGTGAGACTGCGGCGCGCGACGAGGCGGGGGGGCTGGCGGCGCTGGCCGTGAGCGAGGAGGACATGCAGCGCTACGTGCAGCGGCGGGAGTCCTTGCGCTCGCCGCCGCCGCGCATCGACTTCGTGCGGGTGGATCCGGGGTCCGAGGCCTACCGGCCGGTGGTCCATGACCTGTTCGGCGATCTGACCGGCAGGCCGCTCGATCCGCAGGCGGCCGCCGAGCGCGTGACCGAGCTCTACGGACGCGGCGGACTCGACACGCTCGACTACCGGGTGGTGGGGGAGGGCGGCCGCTATGGGCTCGCGATCGATGCGCGCCGCAGCTCGCTCGGCCCTCACTACCTGCGCTTCGGGCTGAGTCTGCAGGACGACTTCCAGGGCAACTCGACTTACAACGCGGCGGTGCGCCTGGTCATGTCGGATGTCACTCCGAATGCCGGCGAGTGGGTGACCGACATGCAGATCGGCAACATCTCGCGGGTGTCGACCGAGCTCTTTCTGCCTCTCGCCAAGTTCTCCGGCTGGTTTGCCATGCCGCACGGGTCAACGAGCTCGCGTGACCTGGACCTTATCCAGCAGAACCAGAGCCTGCTGGCGGAGTACCGTGTGCACTCGCTCGATTTCGGCCTCGACTTCGGGCGGCAGTTCGGCAACTGGGGAGAGATCCGCAGCGGCGTGTTCCGCGAGCAGGGCCACTTCCACCTCAAGATCGGCGATACGGCTGATCCGAATCTGCAGCAGTATCTGCAGCTGCAGAACTTCACGCTCACGCCCTTCAACACACACAACTACTTCGTGCGCTTCACCTACGATCGGCTCGATGACGTCAACTTCCCGCACCGCGGCCAGCTGGCGACCCTGCAATGGACTGGCGAGCGCAACGTCTCGGGCGCCGAGCGGCCTTCCGACCAGGTGACGCTCAACTATATCGGCGCCTACACGCTCGGGCGGACCACCTTCTCGTTCTCGGCCTCGGGGGGGATGACGCTGCAGTCAAGGGTCACCGACATCAATTCGCTGTTCTCGCTCGGGGGCTTCCTCAACCTTTCGGGTCTTCGGGTGAATTCACTCTTCGGACCCGATTTCGGCATTGCCCGCGTGCTCGCCTACCGGCAGATCGGCCGCGGCGGACCCGGCTACCTCGACGTGCCGACCTATCTTGGGATGTCGCTCGAGGCGGGCAACGTGTGGCAGAAGCGCAGCTTCGGCAGCACCCAGAAGGACGCGAGTGTGTTCATCGGATTGGATACGCTCATCGGCCCCGTGTATCTCGCCAGCGGCTTCGACGATCACGGCAACCAGGCGTTTTATCTGTTCCTCGGACGAACGTTCTGAGCGCGCAACGCACCTGAGGCGCGAGCTGTCAACGCTCGCCCGCGCGGCGAGACGGCGGGGGTGACTCTCCGCTCAGGCGTCGCCGGTCGGAACGATGGCGGCAGTCTCCGCCATCAGGATCACGGCGCGCTCGGGCGCGCGGGTGCGATGCATGACGCCCCGGGGAACCACGAAGCCCTGCTGCGGCTGCAGGTCGATCGAGCGATCCTCGAGATCGATGATGAAGCGCCCCTCGAGGACGAAGAAGAACTCATCGTCGCGGTCGTGCTTGTGCCAGTGATACTCGCCCTGCATCACCCCGAGGCGGATGACCGAGTCGTTGACCTTGCAGAGTGTCTGGTTGTACCAGCGGTCCCGGCAGTGCGCCACGAGCGTCGGCACGTCGACCACGCTGAGCGGCGGGAACTTGATGTCGAGATGGGTGGCGTAGGGGTAGTCGGCGGGTGTGGTCATGTCGCTACAGTCCCCGGCTCTCGGCGAGCTTCTCGATCTTCTGGAACACGAGCGCCGGCTTGTCGCCGGCCCGCGAGTACTCGTGCCGACGGCTCATTTCCTCGAGCGCCGCATCGCGTTCGGCCGCGGTGGAATACCAGTGCTGACGCTGCCAGTCCGGTCCCAGGAGCTTTCTGAACGGATCGCCTACCGGAAGGCTCACGCGGATCCCATAGGGCCGTAGCTTCTCGATCGGCGGGGTGCGAAGGTTCTGCGGTTGACTGATGCCCATACGACGCCAATTTAAGGGGCGGCGCGAACGGGACGCAAGCCGCCGCGGGGCTTGAGTCATGCGGGAGCCGTCCCCACACTGTAGGCTCACCCGGTTCAGGAGGCCCGCTATGGCGCTGTTACGCAAGAAAGCCACCATGCCGAATCGCGAGGAGGCTCTGCCCGGGCGCAGCACGCCGCTTGGGGCACCGGAGAAGCACTTCGTGAGCGGGCATCGCGTCGCGCCGCCGTTCCCGGCCGGACTGAGGGAGGCAGTCTTTGGGATGGGCTGCTTCTGGGGTGCCGAACGGCTTTTCTGGGAGCTCCCCGGCGTCTACTCGACCGCGGTTGGCTATGCGGGCGGGTTCACCCCGAACCCGACCTACGAGGAAGTCTGTAGCGGAGAGACCGGCCACGCGGAAGTCGTGCGCGTGATCTACGACCCCGCGAAGATCGATTATGAGGATCTGTTGAAGGCGTTCTGGGAGTCGCACGATCCGACCCAGGGCATGCGCCAGGGAAACGACCTCGGCACCCAGTACCGCTCGGCGATCTACACGCTGGATCCGGCACAGCGTCTGGCTGCGGAAGCCTCGCGACGCGCTTACCAGGCGCGCCTCACGGCCGCCGGACGGGGCGCGATCACTACGGAGATTCGCGATGCGCCGGAGTTCTTCTACGGCGAGGACTATCACCAGCAATATCTTGCGAAGAATCCCGGCGGATACTGCGGGATTGGAGGGTGTGGGGTCCCCTTCAAATTCGAAGAGTTGGAGCTGGGCGAGAAGGTACAGTCGACGGTACGCTGAGGGTTCCGTCGCGAAGTCATAGCTCCGGTACCTGGGTGCGGAGTCAAGTGGTGTCCGAATCACTCACTATCGGTGGGCTGGCAAAGGCCGCAGGCGTGCACGTCGAGACCGTCCGCTACTACCAGCGACGCGGTCTATTGCGGGAACCTGCTCGGCCTCTCAATGGGATTCGCCGCTACGCTGCCGCCGACGTTTCTCGACTGCGCTTTATCAAGCATGCGCAGGAAAGCGGGTTTTCCCTGGACGAGGTGAATGCGCTCCTCGGAATGAGCGGCCGGCCAGCGTGTCGAGCGAGCCGCGCCGTGGCAGCGAAGAAACTGGAAGCGATCGAGGAAAGAATTCGGATGTTGAGCCGACTGAGGCGCGGGCTGCGCATATGGGTCGCGGCATGCGATGCAAATACCGGGGATTCTTGTCCGGCGCTGGAGAGGCTTGCCAGATAGAACTCAGCGGAGACAGTCAAACCGCTATCCCTCGTTCGACAGCACTTTCCCCTCCTGTGTTACCAATCAGCTGCTGGTATCCATTTCTCGTAGTCGTCAACGGCGTCGTGCCTGCATATAACTCGATGTTGCCCTTCCGCTCACACGTGAATTCCAGAGGAACCTCGGACAACTCGGGCCATGCTGACTTACGCACCTTCGCGTTGGGGGAAGTGACGTTGGGCTTGAGGGTCCGCTAGACTTCGAGGTATGGAGTCGAAAATCGCCAAAGAAGCCGAGCGGGCCCTAATCGAGGCGACCCAGCGGCTCAGCCCTGAAGAGCGCGTGAACGCGTTCTTGGCACATTGCCGTTTAGTGATGGAACTGTTCGAGGCTGGCCAGAAGGTGCAGATCCGCCAAACGCAACGGCAGCCATGAGAACGACGCGGTCAGGTGAATCTGCACTTCTGCTGCTGGACGTTATCGACCTTCTTGCGAGTCACAAGATCGAGTACGCAGTAATAGGTGCCTTGGCGGCCTCTGTCCACGGTGCTGTCCGAGCGAGCATGGACGCCGACGTGGTCTTGTCCGTACGCCTGCCTGAGGCGCAAGACCTTGCGAGCACACTTACGGCGGCCGGGTTTCAAACGGACCTGACTCGTGGCGACTTGGAGGACCCTATCCCAGCCCTGCTCAAAGTCACCGATCGCTTCGGCAATCGCGTGGATCTATTGATCGGGTTGAAGGGGCTTGATCCTCAGGCGTTCTCGCGCGCGATCGACGTTCCATTTCAGGGAAAGACGCTGAGGTTCATCGGGCGCGAAGACTTTATTGCAATGAAGGCGTTTGCTGGCGGCCCGATGGACCTGGTTGATGCTGCACGCGCGATCACTGCAGGCCGAGCGTCTCTCGACCTCGATCTGGTCCGCCGCCTCTCGAAGCGGTTCGGCAGAGAGGCGTCGGAATCCCTGGATCGGCTTCTAAAAGGCTGAACTGTCGGGGGTTTCCAGTCCCTGTGCTGGGACGAACCCGGAGATGCCGCCACGGGGGCAGTGTTAACGGAATGGCGATCGACACCGCCCAACGTCTTGCCTCAACCGGCTATCGCTCCTCGATCTTCACTTCGATGCGGCGGCCCGATGCGGCTCGGCCTCGCTGCGCGCCTCGGGCAAGAGCTCCGCGCGAAGCCGGAAGTGGCGTGTCTCGCCGGTCTCGAGCACCTGAAAACCCTGGGGCGGCACGCCGTGCCGCTCGCGCGCAGCGGCCAACTCGATCACGGGATCGTCGATTCCTTCATCGGTGAGCTGGAAGCAGCCGAAGTGCGTGCCGACGGATACCCGCGCCTCGAGATCGAGGTGCGCCCGCACCGCTTCTTCCGGATTCATGTGCTGAGGGGCCATGAACCAGCGCGGCTCGTACGCGCCGATCGGCAGCAGTGCGAGGTCGACGATGCCGAGCCGGCGGCGGATGTCGCGAAAGTGCCGCCAATATCCGGTATCGCCCGCAAAGAGAAACGTCCCGTCGGCCCCTCGCACGTGAAATCCGCCCCACAGCGTGCGGTTGCGGTTCCCGCCGCTGCGCCCCGACCAATGCTGTGCCGGAGTCATCGTGACGGTTGCACGCCGCAGCCCGAGACTCTGCCACCAATCGAGCTCCTCGATCCTCCGCAGGCCCAGCTGCCGGAGAAACGCGCGATTGCCGAGGCCCGTGACGAAGAGCGGGTCGTGCACCGCCTTAAGCTGTCTGAGCGTGTGGATATCCAGGTGGTCGTAGTGATTGTGTGAGACGAGCACCAGATCGATCCGGGGCAAATGCTCGAAAGGCAATCCGGGTGCACGCACGCGCCTCGGGCCGATGCGGCGAAGCGGGCTGACACGCGCCGAATAGACGGGGTCGGTCAGGATGTTGAGACCGCCGAGCTGGATCAGGAAAGTGATGTGGTTGATGAAGGTGAGCGCGAGCTGCCCGGCCTCCAGGCGGGCGGGCAGCGCCGGGCGGGCCCGATTTTCCACCCACTGCGGCCATGGTCGCCTTTGAGCCGTTCGGTGCCAGCGCAGGAGGTCGCGAAATGAGCGCCCGGCGGGAGCTTCGGGGTTGAAGAAATGGCGCCCGTCGAAGTGGTCCGAGCGCGGGCCGTCGTAGCCGGGGCCTCCGGCGAGGGATCGTCGCAGCTCACGCAGTGTCGAAAAGCCGATCATCGCCGCGGCTTATAGGAGGACTCTGACCGCCGATCACCCGCAGTCGTCGCATCCTTCAGTCTCACGAGTGCTCCTCTTGTGTTTCTCGCGATCGCGTTGCGTCCACAGTAGATGCTGCCTGTCCCGGGTTCAACTGGGAATGAGCGGGAAGCGATCCAACCGGGTCTTCCGTTCGAATGATGAGGAGGTCTACCCAAAGGCGAGCGCTTCGCAGCCTGCCGTGATCGCGTAGATTCAGGGTGACTCGATCTGGAGAAGCTTCAGGCGGCTCGAGGCCCCTCGCTTGATGGAAACTGCCGCCTTCGGGCAGTCGAAGTGCTTGGCGACGAGCCCGATCAGCTCGGCGTTGGCCTTGCCGTCCGCTGGAGGCGAGCGCAGCTCCGCGAACCAGGCTCCCGATGCATCCTGACGCAGCGCGCTCTCTCGAGCACCCGGCCTGACCTTCACCTCGATGAATCGCCGCGGTCCGGACATCCCGCGCATCTTCTCATGGGCACGGAGCGCGGCGCGAGCTGCGCCGTTACCGGATGTTCATGAGGTTGCCACAGAAGAGTCCACTTCGCGTCACACAGCGGGGGCAGACTGCCGCCGCTCGCGCTATCGGAACCCAAACCAACGGAGTGCCAATCATGAAGACGACGACTTTCCTCCAGCGCGTCCTGGTCTCGAGCGCGACCGTCCTGGCTGCGAGCGCGCTGAGTGGCCCGCCGGCGGCATATGCGCAAGAGAGCGGCACGGCGACGCCGATCAGACACGTGATCATCGTCGTAGGTGAGAATCACACCTTCGACAATGTCTTCGGAACCTACCAGCCCAAGGGCGGCCAGAAGATCAGCAATCTCCTCGCCAAGGATATCGTCAAGGCCGACGGCACGCCCGGTCCCAACTTCGAGCTCGCGCGACAGCGGATCGGGAGCGACGGGGAGGAGTACCACGCGGTCACTCCCTCAACCGGCGAATACGCGACGCTTCCCCAGCCTTACACCACGTACGCGACAGGCCAGCCGAGCGGCGTGCCGGACACGCGCTTCCCCGCCGACCTGCCGAACGGCCCGTTCCAGATCAGCAGATACGTACCCTATCCCGCCTACACCGGTGACCCGGTTCACCGCTTCTTCCAGATGTGGCAGGACGTCGATGGCGGCCGGAACGACAAGTTCGTGTGGGTCGAGAAAACGATCGGCACGGGATCCAACGGCAATCCACCGCCCGCCGGCGGCTTCAACCCCAGGGAAGGCGCGATTTCCATGGGCTTCTACAACATGAATCCCTTCACCGATGCCGCGGGGGCCGCGCGCTCCGGCGATGAGCCGGTGTTCAAGGCGCTCGCCGACGCTTACGCCAGCAGTGACAACTACCACCAGGCCGTGATGGGCGGCACGGGCGCGAATTTCCAGGCGATCGTCTCCGGCGATGCCGCCTTCTTCACCGATCCGGTGGCCCTCGACGGCAGCGCCGCCGTGCCCTTCGCCAACCAGATCGAGAACCCGGATCCCGTCGCAGGCACCAACAACTACTACACCCAGGACGGATACGGCGGGGGCTCCTACGTGAACTGCTCGGACCCGAACGCGCCCGGCGTGCGCTCGGTGCGCTCGCAGTTGTTGCAGCAGGGCGTGACGCGCGCCAACTGCGCGAGCGGCCACTACTACCTCGTCAACAACTACGCGATGTACTGGAACCAGTCGAGCAGCAATCCTCCGCACGTGATCGATGCCACGCACTTCACGCTGCCGCCGCAGAGCAATCCCACGATCGCGGACGTGATGACGCGGCACGGGGTGTCCTGGAAGTACTACAGCGGCGACCGCGGCAGCGACTCGAGCCTCGCCTCGGTCGACGGCATTCCGCTGTTCTTCCACTCCTACTGCGGAATCTGCGACCCGCTCACCGCCTACATCAGCATCATGAGGAATCCCGCCGAGGAGGCGAAGCTGCAGAACTACCAGGCGTTCCTCGCCGACGTTCAGGGCGGAACGCTGCCTGCGGTCTCCTTCGTGCGCCCGTTCGAGGAGCTCGCCGGCCATCCGGCCGACTCGACCACGTCGCTCTACGAGATGTTCATCCAGGATCTGGTCGGCAAGGTACGGGCGAACGAAGAGCTGTGGGCGTCGACCGCGATCTTCATCACCACCGATGAGGGCGGCGGCTACTACGACTCGGGCTACATCCAGGCGCTCGACTTCTTCGGCGACGGCACCCGCATTCCGCTGATTGCGGTGTCCCCGTACGCGAAGCCGGGCTACGTCGATCACACCTACTACGATCATGTGTCGCTGCTCAAGTTCATCGAGGAGAACTGGCATCTGCCGCCCGTCTCCGCGCGTAGCCGCGACAACCTGCCGAATCCGATTGCCTCGGCCGACGATCCCTATCGGCCGGTCAACGGCCCGGCCATCGGCGATCTGATGAACCTGTTCGATTTCAGTAGAAGTCAGGGCGACTGACGCGAACTCGTCCCCGGCCGGGGCAGGCTGCACCCTCAGGCGTGGGACGCGCCAGACGCGACGCGCAGCTCGGCCGAGTGGGCCTCGGGCCCGATCGCGGTGACGACGATGAGCGCGACGGCGACCACGGCGAGCGTCCACGCGAGGATGGACGCGTAATCGCCGCCGTGAGACTCGGCGATGCCCGCCTGGAAGGGCCCCATCTTGGACATCGCCAGGTTGCCGAGCTGATAGGCGAATCCCGGCAGGATTGCGCGCACCGAGGGAGGGGAGAGCTCGTTGAGATGCGCCGGCACGATGCCCCATGCGCCCTGCACCATGAACTGCATCAGGAAGCCGCCGAGCGCGAGCATGACGGCGGTGTGCGAAAAGGCCCACAGCGGGATCATCGGCAGCGCAAGTGCCGTGGCCGCCACGATGGTGCGCCTGCGGCCGAAGCGTTCGGACAGCGCACCGAAGCAGATTCCTCCCGCAAGTGCGCCGAGGTTCATGACGATCGCGATGTGGCCCGTGACCGCCGTGGCGAAGCCGTGCTGCGCCTGAAGGAAGGTCGGGTACAGGTCCTGCGAGCCGTGCGAGAAAGCGTTGAAGCAGGCCATCAGCAGCACGAGATAACCGAGTGTCGCGAAGTTGTTTTTCGCCGCGCGCCACACGGCTGCGGCCGAGGCGCGCTGCGGGGAGACGCCCGCCACCCAGGCCGGGGACTCCGCGACGCCGAAGCGGATGTACAGCACCAGCAGCGCGGGCGTTGCGCCGATCACGAACATGCCGCGCCAGCCGACGTGATCGAACGCGTAGGCAAATACGATCGAGGCGAGCAGATAGCCGATCACGTAGCCTTCCTGCAGCACTCCGGAGAACAGGCCGCGGCCCCTCGCCGGGAGCGTCTCGAGCGCGAGCGCGGCCCCCACGCCCCACTCACCGCCCATCGCAAATCCGAACAGCGCGCGCAGCGCGAGCAGAGTCGTGAGGTCGGGCGCGAAGGCGGTGAGGAGCTGAACGGCCGAGTAGCTGGCGACGTTCAGCATCAGGATCGGGCGGCGGCCGTAGCGCTCCGCCAGCCAGCCGAATACCAGAGCCCCGAGCGGGCGGCACGCCAGCGTGAGGAAGATGCCCTCGGCCACCGCCTTCACGCCGGTGTGGAACTCGGCGCTGATCGCTCTCAGGCAGAAGACGAAAATGAAGAAGTCGAACGCATCCAGCGACCAGCCTGCGAGCGAGGCGATGAACGCGCGGCGCTGCGCGCGGGTGAGGCTCGTAAAGGGAGCGAACACGGGGGACTCAGGCCGCCGCCGCGGCTACTTCACCGTCGCCGCCCCGACCTTGCACGCGACCTCGTCCTGTGAGCCCGTGCCTCCCGAGCATCCGATCCCGCCGATGAGCTTGCCGCCCTGCACCAGCGGGATACCGCCCCGCGAGCCGATGACTCCATCGAGCGTCATGACGTAGGGGCGCTTGTCGGTCTGGATGGCGTTTTCCCACACCTTGGTCTCGCGTCGGAACGTCACCGCAGCCCGAGCCTTGTGCTCGGAGATCTGGATGGACGCGAGCTGCGCCCCGTCCATGCGCTGGAACGCGACCAGGTTACCGCCCGAGTCCACCACCGCGATGTCGAGCTTCCAGTCATGCTTCTTCGCCTCCGCAGCCGCAGCGGCGATGGCCGCCTCAGCGCGCTCGAGCGATATCGGAGCGCCATAGGAGATGTCGAAGGGCATCTTGTCCGGCACCGCATCGAGCGGGTTCGCCGCGGGGGCCGACTGCGCCGCGGGCGGCTGCTGTGCGACGGACAGGGCAGTGACAAAGAGAGCCAGGCCGAGAACCGATCGTGCGGACATGGTTGCCTCCCCAGTGCGCGACGAGAGTCTACGCCTTCGGCGCCGCCGGCGGTGCGCTCCGATGTTGGCGTGCGGCACCGGTTTGCCCCGGGAGCGGATCAGGCATAGATTGGCGGCAGACCCTCCAAGGGAGAGCGAGTCATGAAGACTTCGATGGGGGTGACGGTCTTTAGCGTCTGTCTCTTCGCCGCGGCATGCGTCGCGGCTCCCCCGGTGAACCCCGGGGGCCCCGGCCACCTGCCGCCGCCCGCGCCCACGGGCTTCGACAACGCGAGCAACGGCCTCACGGACGATGCGACACACCAGGTGGACCAGGGGCAATTCGACGAATTCGAGGAGATCTCCGACGGCCTGGGTCCGCTCTACAACGCGCAGTCCTGCCGCGAGTGCCATCAGAACCCGGTGAGCGGCGGACCGAGCCAGGTGCTCGAGCTGCGGGTCGGCCACAAGGGCCACGACGGGGTCTTTCAGAACCCGGAGATTCCCATCAACGGCGGGGCGGAGGTCATCAAGGGGCGCTCGCTCGTGAACCAACGCGCGATCGGCCCCAACGGCGCCTTCCCCACCACCGATATTCAGGAGCGGGTGCCGGACTCCGAGAACATACGCACTTTTCGCATCTCGGTGAACCTGCTCGGCGACGGCTTCGTGGAGGCGGTCGACGATTCGACCCTGATCGAGCTCTCCAAAAAGCAGTGCAAGGAGACGCACGGCCGGATCTGCGGGCTCGCTCTCTACGTCCCGGTGGTCGAGTCCCCGGGCACTACGCGCATCGGGCGCTTCGGCTGGAAGGATCAGCACGCGAGCCTTCTGTCCTTCTCGGGCGATGCCTATCTCAACGAGATGGGCATCACCAACGCATTGTTTCCCGACGAGGTGACCAGCCTCTGCAACACGGTGAGCGAGCCGAACAACAAGCCCGAGGCCGACGGGCTCGCGGACATCGATCACTTCACGCGCTTCGTGCGCGCCACCAAGGCCCCGGCGCGCGACGCCCGGCAGGCCGCGACCCCCGCGGCGAGGCAGGGCGAGGCGCTGTTTGCGAGGATCGGCTGTGAGATCTGTCATGTCCCGACGCTCGTCACCGCGGCGGCTGGCACGGTGGTGAACGGCGGCAAGTTCGCCATTCCGGAAGCGCTCGGCAACAAGAGCTTCCATCCCTACAGCGATTACCTGCTGCACGATGTCGGCACCGGCGACGGCATCGCCATCGCCATGGAAGAGCACTACGGCAAGAAAATGTACCAGATCAAATGGAAGAACCTGTCGCTCGAGAACCATCATTCGAGCGCCAACAAGCTGCGCACCGCGCCCCTCTGGGGCGTGCGCACCCATGCGATGCTGATGCACGATGGCGCTTCGCTCACCTTCCGCGAAGCGATCCTCCGCCATCGTGGCGAGGCGAGCGATGTCACCCGCCACTTCGAGCAACTGAGTCAGGCGGATCAGCAGGCGATCGTCGAATTCCTGAAGTCGCTCTGAGACTTTCGGGCGGCTCCCGGGTGAGGCCGGGAGCCGCGGGCCGGTGTACCACCGGCGCCGGTGTAGCATGGGTGGCTGAGCCCCCCCCATCGTCCCAGGGCGTTGAGCCATGAGCGAAGCTCCGGCACCATCCCGCCGCCGTGATCGAGGGCGCTCCCAGCGCTCGAGCGGCCCCTCGCTCGCGCCCCTGCCGCGGCTCAAGGTTCCTTGGGCGCCGATCGAGGTTCTCACCCTTGAGCAGGTCGAGCGCATCGTGCAGGCCGCCTACCGGATCCTCGAGGAGGCGGGACTCGAGATCCGCAGCGCCGCCGCGCGCGAGGTCTTCCATCGCGCCGGGGCTTCGGTCGATGCATCGACGCAGATGGTCCGCCTCGGGCGCGAGCTCATCGAGGCGCAGCTCGCACACGCGCCCCCGCGCTTCGTGCTGCACGCTCGCAATCCCGAGCGCCATCTGCACGTCGGCGACAACGTGGTCAACTTCGGCCCCGTCACCGGCGCCCCGCACATCCGCGACCTCGAGCGCGGCCGGCGATACGGCGACCTCGAGGCCTTTCACAACATCCTGAAGCTCACCCACCGCCTCGGCGTGCTGCACTGGCAGGGCGGCATCGTGGTCGAGCCGGTCGACGTTCCGGTGCCGGTGCGGCACCTCTTCACCTATCAGGCCCACATCGAGTGCGCCGATACGGTGTGGGCGGCGCGCGGCATCGGCGGAGTGCAGGCCGAGGATGCGATCGCCATGTCCGCAATCGAGCACGGCTGCACGGTGGAGGAGCTGGCCTCTCGCCCGACCCTCATGACCGTGACCAACGTCAACTCGCCGCGCCGCGTCGATGCGGAGATTCTCGACAACATCATGGTCATGGCCGGCCACGGCCAGTGCGTCGTCATCACGCCCTTCACGCTCATGGGGGCGATGGCGCCGGTCACTCTGGCCGGCGCGCTCGCTCAGCAGACCGCGGAAGGCTTGGGCATCATCGCGCTGTGTCAGCTGCTGCGCCCCGGCGCGCCGTGCGTCCTCGGGGGCTTCACCTCCAACGTCGACATGCGCACCGGCTCCCCCGCGTTCGGCACGCCGGAGTACCTGCACGCGGTGTTCGCGAGCGCCCAGATCGGCCGGCGCTTGAGGATCCCGGTGCGCACCAGCGCGGTGAACGCCTCGCCGACGGTGGATGCGCAATCGACCTACGAGAGCGCCTTTTCGCTCCAGGCGGCGGTCCTGAGTCACAGCCACCTCATCAACCATGCAGCCGGCTGGCTCGAGGGCGGCTTGTCGGCGTCGCTCGAGAAGATCGTGGTGGATGCGGAGCTGTTGCGTAACTGGGCGGAAATCCTCAAGCCCGTGAGCTTCAGCGACGATGATCTCGCGGTCGATGCGATCAAGGAGGTCGCCGCGGGCGGACACTTCTTCGGCTCGCCCCACACGCTTGCCCGTTACGAGACCGCGTTCTATCGGCCGCTGCTCTCCGACTGGTCGAGCTTCGAGAGCTGGACGCAGGCGGGCGCGCACGATGCCACCGCGCGCGCCACCGCCATCTGGAAGAAGGTGCTCGCGGACTACGTGCCGCCGCCGCTCGACCCGGCGGTGAGCGAAGCGATCGCCGCCTACGTCGCGACGAGAAAGGGCGAGCTCGAGGGGACCTCGCCCGCGTGAGGCCGTGGATCACGAACGCCCGCATGTATGCGGTGACCCCCGAGGTCGAGGCGCTCTGGCGGGGCCTGCTCGAGCACGTCGCCGCGGACGCCCGCGTGGCGCTCGACTACGTGCCTCATCCGGCGCCGCAGGCGCTCGAGGAGCTCTGGTCCCGAGGCGATCTCGGCGCGGTGTTCATGTGCGGATACCCGATCGCGCTCAGGCTCGCGCCGGTGACTCCGATCGCAGCGCCCATTCCACACGTGGACTGGGCGGCTCATCGGGCCGTGTATCGCTCGGAACTCATCGTGCGGGAGGACGCGCCGTATCGCACCCTCGAGGACACCTTCGGCGGCCGTGCGGGCTGGACGGTGGCGCACTCCCAGTCGGGATTCAACGCCTTCAGGCACCACCTCCTCGGCTATCGCACGCCGCGGCGGCCCGCACTCTACGCGGAGATGGTGGAGAACCTCGTCACGGCCCGCGCGGTCCTCGACAGCGTGCGTGAAGGGCGCATCGACGTCGGCCCCCTCGATGCCTACTGGTATCTGCTGATTGCCCGGCACGCGCCGCACCTCACGGCGGGCATCCGCGTGCTCGCCTCCACGCCCTTGACCCCGATGCCGGCGTTCGTTGCGGCTGCGGGAGCTCCCGAGGAAATGGTCGCGCGGCTCCGCGCGAGCTTCACGGGGGCGGCCGGCAAGCCGTGGTTTCGCCGGTTTGCCGAGCCGCTCTCGCTCGAGGGATTTGCGGAGGCGACCGAGGCGTCCTTTGCGCCACTCCTCGAATGGGACCGGGAGGCGAGAGAGGCGGGATTCGAGCGGCCGGCCTGAGGCAGTAAGAAGCGGCCGGCGCGTGTCAGCCGCTCAGCCGGCGCGCACCGGCACCCGGCCCGAGGGATGCTGGGGCTCGTCGTGCGCGCGAAAGAGGTAGCGGCGGGCGACGTCGAAGTAGGTGCGATAGACGAGTCCGCCGTTCTCGACGACAAGTCGCGCGCGCTCGGCCCGGTAGTGGCCGGGCAGCTGATACCAGGGGACCGACGGCACCTCGTGGTGCAGAGCGTGGAGATTATTGAAGAGATAGAGCGGACCCAGGATCCACGAGCCCTCGACGATGGCGATGCGCTGGCGCACTTCGGGGCGCGCCCGATGCTCGGCAAAGGAGCGGATCAGCGTGAGGCTGGTTGCGGGAACCGCCACGGCGAAGAAGTAGAGCGAGACGGGCATCCCGCAGACCACCTTCACCCAGAGGATCACCGGGATGCACCACGCGAGATGCTCGAGCCATGTGGCCCGGACACCTTCGTCGTTCCGGAGGATGGCGCGCCATTCCTGATGCCAGAACCTGCCGATGGCCCAGAGGGCGCCGATCGTGACGCGACCGGCCAGCGTCTGCTGAAGGCGCACGGCGAGGCGGGTGAGGGGCGAGAGCCGCGCCCAGTCCTCGGGTGTGAAGTAATAGGATTCCGGGTCGTCGAGCGGATCGGTGAGCCGCTCGTCGTTGTGGTGGATGAGGTGACTCACCCGGTAGCGCTCGTACGGCAGGTAGAGCGAGAGGGGCACGATGGCGAGCAGGCGGTTGATGCCTCGCCATCGGGTCGGGTGGCCGTGCACGATCTCGTGCTGCAGCGAGCCGTGTAGCGTGACCAGCACGGCGGCGAGCGGGGCCACGATGATGAGCGGCCAGCGACCGTAGGCGAGTGTGACCGCGAGCCATCCTCCGTAGACGAGCAGCGCGACCCCGAGCGTCGGCATTTCGACCGACGCCTGGGGCTCGGCCCGCGCCGCGAGGGCGGCGGACGCGTCGGGTGTCGTCACGGCGAGTTCATCTACTGGTGTCATCCGGGAACGCTCCCTCCCGCACCGAAGCCGGGAAGCAGCCCTGTCTCTCGGGTGGGTCCAAAACCGATTAATTCTACCTGAAGCCGTTCCCGAGACGTCCCCGAGGGCGGCAAGACCGCCGCTTGCGCGAATCCGTGGCCGCTCAGGGCGCGAGTCGTCCACTGGGTGAAAACAGGTACTGGCCGTGCGCTTTCACAAGACTTACGCTGTGCGCCGCGGCAATTTCGTGACCGGCGTCCACGACAAATCCACGACGCGCGCCGGCTTCAAGAATCTAGTGGGAGCCCTTCATATGACCATGCCGACGAGAGCCTCTCGATTCATACGCGCTGGCCTGGGTGCACTGGCGGTCGCTGCACTCATACCGATCCCGGCCGCGGCACAGTCCGCCGGCCGGCACGCCTTGAAGCGCGTAACCGGCACGCCGGTCCTGGGCGCGCCCTTGAGCCATCGCCCGCAGACCGTGCTGCTGAAGATGACGGGCGATGCGGTCGCCGTAGTGCGCAGCCGCGCGCCCGGCAGGCAGCTCGCCGCCGGAGAGCGGGAGTCGATCGAGCGTGACCTGCGTGCCAGGCAGGACGCGATCGTGCCGATGATTCAGAAGATGGGTGGCAAGGTCCTCGCCCAGTTCCAGCACGCCTTGAACGGCATCAAGGTGCGTGGCACCCCCGAGCAGATCCGCTCGTTCGCCGCGCTGCCGGGGGTGGTGGCGGTCGAGCCGGTTCGCACTTATCACCTCGACAATGCGCACAGCGTGCCCTTCATCGGCGGGCCGCAGGCGTGGCAGGGCCCGCCCGGCCTGCACGGTGAGCACGTGCGCATCGCCGTGATCGACACCGGGGTCGACTACACGCATGCCAACTTTGGCGGACCGGGCACGGTCGCCGCCTGGAACGCCGCGTTTGCGAACAGCACTCTGCCGGCGGATCCGACTCTCTTCGGTCCCGATGCGCCCAAGGTCAAGGGCGGCACCGACCTGGTCGGGGACGCCTACGATGCGTCCGACCCGAATCACAACACCCCGATGCCCGATCCGAATCCCCTCGATTGCAACGGGCACGGCAGCCACACCTCCGGGACCGCAACCGGCCTCGGCGTGAGCGCCGACGGCAAGACATTTACCGGGCCGTATGACGCGGGCACGCCGGGTCAAGCCTTCACCGTCGGCCCCGGCGTTGCGCCGCTCGCCGATCTTTACGCGGTGCGCGTATTCGGCTGCACGGCTTCGGCAACGACCGACGTGGTCGTGGATGGGATCGACTGGGCGGTGGCCCACGACATGCAGGTCATCAGCATGTCGCTGGGTTCGGATTTTGGCAGCGAGGACAGCGCCGATGCGGAAGCCTCGGAGAATGCCGTCAACGCCGGTGTCGTCGTGGCGGCGGCCGCTGGCAACGCCGGGGGCGTGCCCTACATCGTCAGCACTCCGAGCGCGGGCGAGAAGGCGATCAGCGTCGCGGCGATCGATTCACACGATGCGTATCCGGGCGAGGCCCTGGCGCTGACGCCGACTGCCAGCGTCGTCGCGCAGGATTCCGACGGGATCGCCGAGCCCGATGGCAGCTCCTTGCCCGTGATGGCGCTGCCGGATACCAAGGGCACTGGCCAGAACGGTATCTCTCTCGGCTGCGACCCCGCGGAGTACACCGCGGCGGGCGTCAGCGGCAAGCTCGTGGTCGTGGCTCGCGGCACCTGTGCGCGGGTGGCCAAGGCGATCTACGGCCAGATGGCCGGCGCGACCGCGGTCGCGATGATCAACAACGCGCCGGGCTACCCGCCGTTCGAGGGGCCGATCAATTCGAATCCGGACACCGGCCAGCCGTTCACGGTGACGATACCGTTCCTCGGCGTGCAGGGCCCGACCGCCACGAACACCGACGGTGCGACCCTTGCGGCCTCGACCGCGGCGTCATTCAGCGCGACGAGCATCGCTAATCCCACCTTCCGGCGATTTGCGTCATTCAGCTCCGGCGGTCCGCGCGAACGCGACGGGCATCTGAAGCCGGACATCTCGGCCCCCGGGGTGAGCGTCTTCTCGACCGCGGTCGGCACCGGCAACCAGGGTCTGTACGAGTCGGGAACGTCGATGGCGACACCCCACGTGGCCGGCACTGCGGCGCTCGCCGTGCAGGCGCACCCCGGCTGGGATGCGGGCGGCGTGGCTGACGCGGTGGTCAACACCGCGGATGCCGGAAAGCTCGTCGGCTACTCGGCGCGCCGGGAGGGCAACGGCTTGGTGCAGCCCGTTGGCGCCACGCAGACCACGGTGATCGCGCACGCCGGGGACGGCACACCGAGCTTGAGTTTCGGTGTCGCGGAGCTCACGCGCGACTTCAGTGGCCAGGCGTCCATCGTGGTCGAGAACCGGGGCGATGCGCCGGCGAGCTTTGCGCTCTCGGTGGTGCAGGGAGCCGGTGCGGCGCACACGGCGACACTCTCCGCGAGCTCGATCACGATCGGCGGCCACGCGAGCCGCACGGTGGCCGTGCACCTCGCGGTGCCGGTCGGGACGGTCGGTGATTCGAGCGCCTTCCGGCAGGTGCAGGGGCGGGTGGTGTTCAGTCCCACCCAGGGCAACAACGGCGTCGCGCTCGCCGTCCCGTACTACCTGGTGCCGCGCGCCCGCTCGCTGGTTGGCGCGCAACTGTTGGAGTCCGGGCAGGGGCGGACGGTCAACGTCAGTAACCGCTCGACCGCGATATCGGGCACGGCCGATTTCTATGCCTGGGGGCTGCGCGGCGCCAGTCGCAGCCTCGCGACCGGCCTGCGGGCGGTCGGGGTGCAGTCCTTCAACGATCCGGCCAACGGGCAGATCCTGGTATTCGCGGTGAGCACCTTCGGCCGCGTGTCGAATCAGGTGGACTCCGTGTACGACTTGCTGGTGGACCTCAACGGTGACGGTGTTGCCGACTACGACATCGAGGCCGCCGATCTGGGCCTCCTGACCGGCGGAAGCACCAGCGGACAGATGGTGGTCGCGGTCTTCAACCTGGCGACCGGGGCGGGCACACTGGAATTTCTCGCCACCGCACCCACCGACGGCAGCACCGTGCTGATGCCGCTGGTCGCCGCCGACGCGGGCATCACCTCCGCCAACCCGCGCTTCAGCTATGTCGCCCAGTCGCTCGACCTGTTCAGCGGCGCGGTCGACGCAATCAGGACGCCTGCGCGCTTCAACGCCTTCGACGGCTCGGTGAGCACCGGTGCGTACGTGGTGCTCCCGCCGGGCACGGGCGCGAGCGTGCCACTCGTGATCAACCAGCAGGAATTCCGCAAAACGCCGGCCCTGGGTCAGATGGTCGTGTCGCTGGAGAACCGGACGCAGCAAGGCGGGCAGGCGCTGCTCGTGCCCTTGGACGACTGATTCGCCGCGCACGCTCGCGGCCCCCGGACCGGCAGACGCCGGCTCCGGGGGCGAGGGGCGGGAGCCACAAAGCCCGCTACGCGGTCCCCAGGAGATAGATGGGAGGGAGGTTGCGTATGGCGTACTCAAAATACCGTCTGGTCCCTGTGGGGCTTGCGACCAGTCTGCTGATTGGTTGCGGGGGAATGTCAGCGCCGGGTCCGGTGACACCTGGCCCGCAACCTGTTGAGCACACGGACGTCACGTTCCTGTTATCGAGCACCGCGAACGATCAACTGGTCCAGGCCAACCTGACCTTCACGAGCTTCACGCTGACCGACAAGGTGGGCAATACGGTCGAGGTGCTTGCTGCGCCTGAGAGTGCCGAATTCACGCACCTGAACGGAAACGTAGAGTCGCTCGTGACGCTTAAGGTTCCCCAAGGCGTCTACACGGCGGCCAGCGCGACGCTCGGCCCCTCCAACTTCTCCTGCGTGATCCGTGATTCGTCAGGCGGCCTTATGACCGGCTCGTTTTCCGTTGTCGCCGCTGCGCCGACGGTGAGTCTGCCGCAGCCGATCGCGATCACCGGTGTGCACATGGCGATGCTGCTGAACCTGGAGGTATCGCCAGGGCAGGCACATTCGATCTGCTACAGCGGGACCGGCTCGCAACCCTACACGGTCACGCCGGCCCTCGAGCTCACGAGGGTCGCCGCCGCGGTCCAGCCGACGAACAGCGAAAATGGGAAGGAGAGCAACCTCGAGGGTCTGATTACCGCCATCGCAGCCAACGCAGGCAGTTTCAACGTGGCAGCTGCCGACCGCCTCGCATGGTCCGTGGCGACGAATGGCAGTACGGTATTTCAGGGTGTCGGCGGCTTTTCAGAGCTTGTCGCGGGCCTGCCGGTGGACATGGACGTGACGCTTCAAGCGGATGGGTCGCTGCTTGCGACGCGCGTCGCGGTGACTGACACGAGCGCGACCGATCTGACGATCTGGCACGGGCCGTTGGTATTTGTGTCCAACGCTGTAGCGGAACTACTGGTGTTCAACACCGAGACCAGAGGCCAGCTGTTTCCAGGCAACTCGGTCGACTACGAGGGCGGTCCTTGGGGACTTGACTTCGGCAGTGCAGCGTTCAGGATATCGGCGCAGTTCAGCAACCTGCAGAGTCTGCCGTTCTCGGCCAGTTTCAACGCCACCAACATGGTCGCCGGGCAGAACGTTTACGTAACGACCCATGTTCCCAAGTTTCCGAACAGCCCGAATCTCGTTGCGGTCACGACCGTCACACTGGTGCCGCAAACCATCAACGGCACCGTGACGGCCGTGTCGAGTGCCGGCGGATTTACGACCTACACCGTTGCGCTGGCAGCCTACGACCTGTTCTCTGCTCTTGCGCAGCAACCAGGTCAAACTACGATTCTGAATAGTCCAAACAGCGTCGTGGTCTATGTCGATGGCAGCACGCAGATGCTGAACAGCATGCCCCTGGCCGAGGGCAGTGTCCTGCGTTTCAACGGGCTGGTGTTCAATGACAACGGCACCCTCAGGATGGATTGCGCTCAGGTGATGGATGGCGTAACCCCGTAACGGCATGCCCGCCGGCTCCGGGAGGGCGGCGAGGCTCGTCCCTCACCCGACTCGATCCCTCACTCGATGTGCACGTTGCGGCAGATGCGCCGCTCGAGTCCCGCGAGCGCATCGTAGAGCAGCACCGCCATGAGCCCCGTCACCAGGCCCCCCTGGAGGATGAAGGCGTTGTTGTTGGAGAGGAGCCCCGCGATGATGACCTCGCCGAGCCCCTTGGCGGCCACCGTCGAGCCGATGGTCGCGGTGCCGACGTTGATGACGAGCGAGAGTCGGATCCCCTCGAGGATGAGCGGCATCGCCAGCGGCAGCTCCACGGACCGCAGCCGCTCACCAGCGCTCATGCCCATGCCGGAAGCCGCTTCGAGGACCTGCGGCGGGACTGTTTTCAGCCCCGTGATGGTGTTCTCGAAGATCGGCAGGAGGCCGTAGGCAAAGAGCGCGATCAGGGTCGGCTTCTCGCCGAAGCCGACGATCGGCACCGTGACCGCGAGCACCGCGACCGGCGGAAAGGTCTGACCGACGTTGACGAGCGTGCGCGAGAGGGGCAGGAACTGCGCGCCGCTCGGGCGCGTCACGAGGATCCCGAGCGCGACCGCGACCAGCGTGCTCGCGGCGGCCGCCAGGCACACGACGCCCAGGTGCGCGAGCGCGAGCGCAAGGAGGTTGCCCTGATCGTAGATCGGCGGCGCGCCGTACTGGGTGAGCGGCGCGAAGAGCGGCGCGAAGCTCTGCGGGCTGAGAAGGAACGCGAGCAGCAGGCCGAGCGCCGCGAGCCGCAGCACTGCCGCGACGCCGGACATCAGGAGGGCCGCCCGCGCGCCAGGATCGCAGCCACCGTGAGCCGGCCGCGCGGCGTGCCATCCGCATCCGTCACGGTCGCGGACTCGGCACCGCGCCAAAGAAGCTCCGAGAGCACCTCGCGGAGCGAGGCCGAGGCCGCAACCGTCGGGCCTTCGGACGCGCCGGGCAGCGCCGCCTCGCCCGCAGTCGTCAGCGACAGCAGCCGCATCGCCCGGTCCGAGACGCCGGTCATGCGCGCGACGAAGGGATCCGCCGGGCGCGTCAGCAGCACCGCCGGCCGATCGTACTGCAGCACCCGCCCCAGACTCATCACCGCCACGCGATCGCCGAGATGGAACGCCTCGTCCATGTCGTGGGTGACGAGCACGATCGTGGTGGAGTAACGGCGCTGAATGTCGAGCAGGTCCTCCTGCGCCTTCGCGCGGATGATGGGGTCGAGCGCGCCGAAGGGCTCGTCCATCAGGAGCACCGAGGGCTCGGCGGCGAGCGCGCGCGCTACGCCGACGCGCTGCTGCTGCCCGCCCGAGAGCTGGTGCGGGAAGGCCTGCGCGTAGGTGGCGGGATCGAGCTGGAAGACCTCGAGCAGCTCCTCGACCCGGGCGCCGATGCGGGCCTCGTCCCAGCCGAGGAGGCGCGGCACGGTCGCAATGTTCTCCCGGACCGTGCGGTGCGGGAAGAGTCCGTGCCCCTGGATCGCGTAGCCGACCCGGCGGCGCAGCAGGTACGGAGCTTCCGCGCTCGTGTCGCGGCCGTCGATGAGGACTCGTCCGCGGGTCGGCTCGACGAGCCGGTTGATCATGCGCAGCAGCGTCGACTTGCCGGAGCCCGAGGTACCCACGATGACGGTGATCGAGTTGCGCTCGATGGTCATCGACACGTCGTCGACCACCGTGGTCGCGCCGTACTGCTTGGTGAGATTCTCGACGCTGATCATGTCCGTGCCCGATCCCTGATCTCGATGAGCGCATCGAGCACTACGGCGGCGGAGAAGGCGAGCGCCACGACCGGAATCGCTCCGAGCAGCACCAGGTCGATCGCCGTCTGTCCGATTCCCTGAAAGACGAAGGTCCCGAGGCCGCCGCCGCCGATGAGCGCCGCAACCGTCACCATCCCGATATTCTGCACCAGCACGATGCGCACGCCGGTGAGGATCACCGGCAGGGCGAGCACGAGCTCGATCGCGCCCAGGACCTGCCACTCGGTAAGCCCCATGCCGCGGGCCGCCTCGACCACGGCGCGCGGAACGCGCTTCAGGCCCGCGACCGTGTTGGCGGCGATCGGCAGCAGGGAATAGAGAAACAGCGCAACCGCCGCGGGGGCGGCGCCGACGCCACGGATCCCGAGCGCGGCGGCGAGCGGCACCGCGGCGGCGAGCGAGGCGAGCGGCGCCATCAGGATCCCGAAGAGCGCGATCGCCGGAATGGTCTGGATGACGTTGAGGACGCCCAACACGGGGGCGCGCAGCCTTGGGGCGCGGTGGCAGAGGATACCGAGCGGCAGCGCCACGATGAAGGCGGCGGTGAGCGAGCCGAACGCGAGCCACACGTGCTGTCGCGCCTCGCGGGCGAAGCGATCGGCGTTCACCGTGTACTCGCGCATCACGGAGAGATTGTCGAAGGTGCCGTGCGCGAGCGCGAGGCCGGTGACGCCGATGAAGAGCGCGAGGAACAGCACCCTCGAGGCCGGCCCGGGAGAGAGGCGCGTGATGGCGTCCGTGGCCAGGAGTCCCAGGCAGCTCAGCAGCACCCATACCGCCGCGCCGGGGGCGACGCGCACCACGCGATTGCCGGCCGGCGTGAGCGCATCCGCGGCGGCCCCGAGAGCGAGCGCCATGGCGACCACGCCGAGGAGCGCCGCGGTGAGGCGCACGCGGGCGTTCGAGGCCGCGAGGGCGGCGAGGGCGGCGAGGGCGAGGATCGCCTGGCAGGCGAATGCGCCCCAGCCCGGCAATGCGGCGAGCATGGCCACGGGTTCGCCCGGCACGATCCGATTCGGCTTCAAGACGACGAAAGGCAGCAGCACGAGCGCCGCCGCCCCGAGAGCCGTGAGCACCGCTCCCAGCGGGTCGAGGCGCGGCAGGCGCGGCACGGCGAGCGCGAGGCGCACGCTCACCTCAAGAGGCCCTTCGCCCGGAGGTAGTCCTCGGCGACCGACTGCTCGGACTCGCCGTCGATCTGCACGCGCGCATTGAGCCGCTGCAGTGTGTCGGTCCCCAGGCTCTCCATCAGCGGCTTCACGATGGCAGCGATCTCTCGGTGGGCATTCAGGACCGGCTCGCGGATGACCGGCACCGGCGCATACACCGGCTGCTCGTGCCGGTCATCCTCGAGGATCTTGAGGTTCGCCGCCACGATGCCGCCGTCCGTGCCGTATACCATCGCCGTATTCACGCCGTTGGTGCGTGCGGCCGCGGCGCCGATGGTTGCCGAGGTTTCCCCGCCCGCGAGCACGATCATCTGCTCCGGGCGCAGCGTGAAGCCGTAAGTGCGCTCGAGCGAGCGCAGCGTCCCGGCATTGGCGAATTCCGCGGAGCAGGCGAGCACGACCCGGCCGCCTGCCGTCACCCACCTGCCGAAATCGCTCAAGGTCCGAAGCCCGTTGGCCTCCGCCAGGTCGCGGCGCACCGCGAGCGCCCAGGCGTTGCTCGCCCGGGCAGGCGTGAGCCACACGATGCGATTGGCCGCGTAGTCGAGCTGCGCGCCGAGCGCGTAGCCCCGCTCGAGGTCCTTCCAGGCGGGATCGGAGCTGCGATTGAAGAAGAAGCCGGCGTTGCCGGTGTACTCGACGTAAAGATCGATCTCGCCCGAGAGCAGCGCCTTGCGCACGACCGGCGTCGCGCCGATCTTCGTCCGGTCCACGCTCTCGATGCCATGCGCTTTCAGCAGCAGCCGGATCATCTGCCCGATCATCGCCGACTCGCTCGAGAGCTTCGAGGAGACGACCACCGCCGCCGCCAGCGCGGGCGAGGCGCCGAGGGCGAGGACCGCCGCGACGCACAGCGACTTCAGCATGTTGGCCAGGCGCCATCCCCGTAGCGGGCGCAGAAGGCTCGCGCACAGCGGCGCACACTGTCGGTTGCCGGCGTGCGCGTCAAGGGCGCCGCTTCCCGCGCGTGTGCGGATCGACGCCGCACCTTATGATGGCCGACCGATGAGCCCCGCGGCGAAATCCCCACCGGCCCCTCTCGAGGTCGGGCGCGCCTCGAGCGGCCGCTACTCGGGATGGCGGCTCTTTCTCGAGGGTCTCACCGGCCAGCGCGGCTGGTCGCGCGCCTGGGCGAAGGCGGCGCCGCGCCCACGCTATCGCGTGGTGATCGTCGGCGGGGGCGGCCATGGGCTGGCGACCGCCTACTACCTCGCCGCCGAGTACGGCATCCGGGACGTGGCGGTGCTCGAGCGGGGCCCGATCGGGCTCGGCAACGTCGGGCGCAACACGACCATCATCCGCTCCAACTACTTTCATCCCGAGAACATCCGCTTCTACGAGTTCTCGCTGAAGCTCTGGGAGAGGCTCGAGCAGCGGCTCAACTTCAACGCGATGGTGAGCCAGCGCGGGACGCTCAACCTGTTTCACACCGAGGCGCAGCGCGACCTCTTCACGCGCCGTGCCAACATGATGCGCCTGCACGGGGTGGACGCCGAAGCGCTGAGTCGCGAGGAGGTGAAGGAGCTCGTGCCGCTCGTCGACCTCGACAACGGCCGCTATCCGGTGCTCGGCGGATTCCTGCAGCGCCGCGGCGGCACCGTTCGGCACGATGCGGTCGCCTGGGGCTACGCACGGGCGGCCTCGGAGGCCGGCGCGGACGTCATCGAGCACTGCGAAGTCACCGGCATCCGTCGCGAAGGAGCGCGGGTGAGTGGTGTCGAGACCACCGGGGGTGCGATCGGCGCCGATATCGTGTGCCTGGCGGTGGCGGGACATTCCTCGCGCCTCGCGGCGATGGTCGGACTGCAGCTGCCGATCGAGAGCCACGTGCTGCAGGCCTTCGTGAGCGAGCCCCTGAAGCCCGTGCTCGACGTCGTGCTCACCTATGGCGCCGGACACTTCTACGTGAGCCAGTCCGACAAGGGCGGACTGGTGTTCGGCGGCGCCATCGACGGCTACAACAGCTACGGCCAGCGCGGGACGCTCCCGATGGCGGAGGAGGTCGCCGCCTCGGCCGTGACGCTGTTGCCGGGGCTCGCGCGAGTCCGGGTGCTGCGGCAGTGGGGCGGTGTCATGGACATGAGCATGGACGGCTCGCCGATCATCTCGAAGACGCCGCTCGAGGGGCTGATCCTGAACGGCGGCTGGTGCTACGGCGGCTTCAAGGCGATCCCGGCCGGAGGGCTCACCACGGCGCATCTCATCGCGCGCGACGAGCCGCACCCCTTCGCCTCCCATCTGGACCTGCGGCGCTTCGCCGCCGGGCGGACCGTGGACGAGCGCGGCACCGGTCCCTTTCCCTACGCGCACTGAGCTCAAGGCCCATGCTTCGCATTCCCTGCCCGTGGTGCGGCGAGCGTGACGAAACCGAGTTCCGCTATCGGGGAGATGCCAGCCGCGAGCGGCCCGCGGGCGATGCCGGGCTCACCGCCTTCACCAACTATGTTTATGCGCGCGAGAACCGCTGCGGCTGGCACCTCGAGTGGTGGCTGCACGTGGGCGGCTGCCGCAGGCTCCTCAAGGTCCTGCGCCACACCCTGAGCCACGAGATTCGCGCGGTCGGCGGGCCCGGAGACTCGCTCGGCTGATGGGGGGTCCCGGCCGCATCGCCCAAGGTCTTCTGACCGACGCCACGCGGCCGGTCGGCTTTCGCTTCGACGGCCGGCGCATGTCCGGCCTCGCGGGTGACACGCTCGCCTCGGCACTGCTCGCCAACGGCGTGCGCGTGGTCGGGCGCGGCTTCAAATACCATCGGCCGCGCGGCATCGTGACCGCAGGACCCGAGGAGCCGTGCGCGCTCATCGACGTCATCGGGCCCGACGGGCGCGAGCCGAACCGCCTCGCCACGACGCTCGCGCTGCACCAGGGCCTCACCGCCGAAAGCCAGAATCGCTGGCCGTCACTCGCGCTCGACTTCGGCTCGGTCGCCGATATCTTCGCGCGTTTCCTGCCCGCGGGCTTTTACTACAAGACGTTCATGGCGCCGGGCTGGGCCTGGGAGCGGGTCTACGAGCCCCTCATCCGGCGCGCCGCGGGCCTGGGTCGACTCGAGCCGATCGTGGCCGATCACGCCGGTCCCGCCGAGACGCTGCACGAGCACGCGGATGTCCTCGTGGTGGGCGCAGGCGCCGCCGGACTCGCCGCGGCGCACTGGCTCGGCGCGAGCGGACTTCGGGTGCTGCTCGCCGAGCAGGACGTGGCCCTGGGTGGCGGCTCGCTCCTCGATGGGCGCTGGGACTCCTGGCGCGCGAAGGTCTGCGCGGCGCTGCGCGGCTTGAGCAGCCTGCGCTGCCTCACCCGCACCACGGTGCTCGGAGCTTACGGGCATGGGGTGTTCGGCGCACTCGAGACACTCTCACCCGAGGAATCGGCCCGCTTCGGAGGGTTGCGCGAGCGGTTGCGCATCGTGCGCGCGCGGCGCGTGGTGTTGGCCACGGGTGCGCTCGAGCGGCTGATTGCTTTCCCGGGCAATGACACCCCCGGCGTGATGCTCGCGGGCGCCGCGCTCAAATTTCTGCGCCACTACGGCGTCGCCGTGGGTCAGCGGCCGGCGTTCTTCGTGAACAGCGACGAGGCCTACGAGACGTTGTTCTCGCTGCTCGAGGCCGGCATCACGTGCGCAGGCGTGATCGAGGTGCGCGAGAAGTCCCTCGCAGCGGAGCGCGCGCATGCGCTCGGTGTCGAGGTGCACGCCGCTTCCCTTGTCGCCGCGGTCTCGGGCCGCCGCGGGGTTCGCGCGGTCAGAATTTCAGACCTCAGAGGACGTCATCGGCGCTGGCTGCAGGCCGATTGTCTCCTGATGTCCGGCGGCTATTCACCGGCGACCTCGCTCGCGAGCCAGCTGGGCGCGGCGCTCAACTGGCGGGAAGCGATCGCCGCCTTCACCCCGGATCTGGCTCCCGCGATCGGTCAGGTGGCGGGCGCCGCGCGCGGCGTCTTTGGACTTGCTGCCGCGGCCCGCGACGGCGAGCGCGCGGCGGGCGCGGTCGCCGCCGAGCTCGGTCGCGCGCCGCCCGGGGCCGGGTTGGCCGCGGAGCTGCCGCCCGATACCGAGGCGACGGCGATCACCGCGCTCTGGGAGGTGCCCGCGCGCGGCAAGGCCTTCGTCGATCTGCAGAACGATGTCACGAGCGCGGACGTGCGCCTCGCCGCCCGCGAGGGCTACGAGCACGTCGAGCATATGAAGCGCTTCACAACCCATGGCATGGGGACCGATCAGGGTCGCATCGGGGCTCTCGTCGGCAGCGCCGTGCTCGCGCAGGCGCGCGGCGTGCCGCTTGCCGAGGTCGGGCTCACGAAGCCCCGACCGTTCCTCGAGCCGGTTCCCTTCGCGGCCCTGGCGGGGGCCGAGGTGCGGGAGCACTACAAGCCGAAGCGCCGCCTGCCGCTGCACGAGTGGCACGAGAGCGCGGGGGCGAGGTTCGTGCCCACCGGCCTCTGGTTGCGGCCGCTCGTGTACTCGCCGCAGCCGGGCTGGGACGCGGTGCTCGCCGAGGCGCGCGCGGTGCGCCGCTCGGTCGGGATCACCGACGTCTCGACGCTCGGCAAGATCGACGTGCAGGGGCCCGATGCCGCGCGCTTCCTCGACTTGATCTACGCCAACACGTTCTCGACGCTCAAGGTCGGGCGCGCCCGCTACGGCATCATGCTGCGCGAGGACGGGATGCTGTTCGACGACGGCACGACCTCGCGGCTCGCCGCGGAGCATTTCGTGGTGACGACCACCACCGCGAATGCGGCGGCGGTCCTCGAGCACATGGAGTTCCACCTGCAGGCGGTGTGCTCCGACCTCGACGTGCTGCTCACCGACGTCGGGGACCAGTGGGCGCAGTTCGCCGTCGCCGGTCCCCGCTCGCGCGAGGTGGTGGCGGGGGTGTGCGAAGGGGTCGAACTCTCCAACGAGTCATTTCCGTTCATGGCGGCGGGCCATGCCGTCATCGCCGGGATTCCGGGGCGGCTCTTCCGCATCTCCTTCTCGGGTGAGCTGGCCTACGAGATCGCAGTCCCGGCGCGATCCGCGCTCGCGGCCTGGTCGGCGCTGCTCGAGGCGGGCAGGCCCTGCAACATCACGCCTTACGGCCTCGACGCGCTCAATACGCTCCGGATCGAGAAGGGGCACGTGACGAGTGCGGAGCTCAACGGCAACACGAGCGCCGATGATCTCGGCCTGGAGCGGCTGCTGAAGCCGCACGGGGATTTCATCGGCCGCGCGCTCTCGCAGCGCCCGGGCCTCGCCGCGCCCGACCGGCTGCAGCTCGTCGGCGTGCGCCCCGTCGATCGCACGCTCCCGCTCCGCAACGGCCTGCATGTCCTCGACCCCGAGGGACGCGCCGCGAGTCTCGGCTACGTGACCTCATCGACCCCCTCGGTCGAGCTCGGGAGCTGGGTGGGACTCGCCCTCGTGGCCGGCGGCCGGCGGCGCATCGGACGGCGTCTCACCGCTCTTTCGCCCGTGCACGGCGAGAGCACCGAGATCGAAATCATGAGCTCCCACATGCTCGATCCGGAGAACCTGCGTGTTCGCGCGTGAGGCCCTGGGTGCGGCGAGTGAGGCCCCTGGCGTCGAGATCGCCGCCTGCGCGGTCGAGATCGTCGAGCTCGCCGCGTTCCGTGCCCGCGCGAGCGAGCTCTCGGGCATCGCGCGCGGCCTCGGGCTCGAGCTGGCCGCGCCCGGGCGGGTGGCGGCGGGGTCCGGTCAGCTCTCACTCTGCGTGCGGCCCGGGCGCTGGCTGCTGCTCTTGCCGCCGGATTCCGCGGGTGCACAGGCCGCGCGCTGGCAGCGGGCCTGCGCCGGTGTGGCGGCCGCGATCGATCATTCGTCGGGGCTCGTGGCGCTGCATCTCGCCGGAGCGGAGCTTCGCGAGGTCCTGAGCCGGGGCTGCCGCCTGGATCTGGACCCTGAGCTCTTCCCCCCCGGTCGCGCCGCCGCCACGCTCATGGCGCAGGTAGCGGTGATCCTCGCGCGGCTGCGCGCGGGGCTCGTGCTCCTCACCCCGGCGAGCACCGCGCGTCACGTGCGCGAATGGCTCATCGCCACCGGCCGGCCCTTCGGGCTTACCGCGGGACCGGATGTTACTGTTGCGGAGTGGTCGGCGGCCGCACCTGCCGTCGGGAGATGAGCCGAGATGAAGAGTTCCGCGAGAGCCGTGGTCATCGGCGGCGGGGTGGTCGGCGCCAGCGTGCTGTATCACCTGGCGAAGATCGGCTGGCGCGATGTGCTGCTGCTCGAGAAGAGCGAGCTCACCTCGGGCTCGACCTGGCATGCGGCCGGTGGCATGCACACCTTCAACGGCGAGGCCAACATCTCGCGGCTGCAGAAATACACCATCGACCTCTACCGCGAGATCGAGGCGGCCTCCGGCCAGTCCTGCGGGCTGCACCCGAACGGCGGGCTGATGCTCGCGGCGACCCCCGGCGAGCTCGACAGCCTGAAGCTCATCTGCTCGCGAGCCCGCTACCTCGGCATGGAGACCGAGATGATCCCGCTCGCGGAGGCGTGCCGGCTGAATCCCCTCATCGACCCCGGTTACTTCATCGGCGCCCTGTGGCGCGCCGACGGCGGGCACTGCGACCCCTCCGGAACCACCCACGCCTATGTCAAGGCGGCACGGGCGCTCGGCGCCCAAGCCGAGCGCTTCACGCGGGTGCTCGCGCTCACGGCGCGGCGCGACGGCAGCTGGGACGTCGTGACCGACAAGGGCAGGGTGCACGCCGAGCACGTAGTCAACTGCGCGGGACTCTGGGCACGCGAGGTCGGCCACATGGTCGGGATCGAGCTGCCGGTGCTGGCGATGGAGCACCACTACCTCATCACCGAGGATCTCCCGGAGCTCGAGGGCCGCGATCGGGAGATCGTCAACACCACCGACTATTCCGGCGAGATCTACGTGCGCCAGGAGCGCGGCGGGGCGTTGATCGGCACCTACGAGTCGAACGGTGTCGTCTGGTCGCCGGTGAAGACCCCGGAGGAGTTTTCCATGCAGCTCCTGCCCGAGGATTTCGAGCGGCTGGCTCCCTACTTCGAGGTCGGCTTCCGGCACTTCCCGGCGCTCGGGCGCGTCGGCATCCGGAAGGCGGTGAACGGGCCCTTCACCTTCGCCCCCGACGGCAATCCGCTCGTCGGACCGGTCCGCGGTGTCAGGAATTTCTGGGTCGCCTGCGCGGTCATGGCGGGCTTCAGCCAGGGTGGGGGGATCGGGCTCATGCTGTCGCGCTGGATGGCGGAGGGTGATCCGGGCCAGGACATCATCTCCATGGACGTGGCGCGATTCGGTGCCTTCGCCACCCCGAAATACACCTCCCTCAAGGTGCCCGAGAACTACTCGCGGCGCTTCCGCCTCGCTTACCCGAACGAGGAGCTGCCGGCGGCGCGCCCGGTGCGCCGCTCGCCGATCTATGAGCGCTTGAAGGCGGCCGGGGCGGTCATGGGCGCCAACTTCGCGCTCGAGCAGGCGCTCTGGTTCGCCCCGCCCGGCGTGGCGGGGGCGGAGACCCCGACCTATCGCCGCTCCGAAGCTTTCCCCATCGTGCGCGCCGAGTGTCGCGCGGTGCGCAGCGCCGTCGGTCTCTACGAGACCACCAACTACGGAAAGTATGAGATCACGGGCCGCGGCGCGCGCGCCTGGCTCGACCGGGTGTTCGCCTCGCGGATCCCGAGGCCCGGACGCTTCGCGCTCGCGCCCATGCTGAATCCCGCGGGCCGTATCGTCGGCGACCTCTCGATCGCCTGTCTCGCCGACGATCGCTTCCTCATCGTCGGATCGGGGTTCGCCGAGGAGTTCCACCTGCGCTGGTTCTCAGCCTCCGACCCGCCGCCCGATGTCTCCGTGCGCTCGGCGGCCTCGACCCTCTGCGGCTTCTCGATCGCGGGCCCGAAGTCGCGGGAGCTCCTGCAGAAGCTGGTGCGCCTCGACCTCTCGGCGGGCGCTTTCAAGCTCTTCGACGTTCGGGAGACCGCCGTCGGCTTTGCGCCCGCGATCCTGACGCGCGCCGGATTCACGGGGGAGCTCGGGTACGAGGTCTGGATCACCCCCGATTACTTCGCGACGCTCTACTACGACATCCTCGCGGCGGGCCACGATCTGGGACTCACGCATTTCGGCGGCCGGGCGCTCTCGTCGCTGCGCCTCGAGAAGGCGTACGGCTCATTCAACAGGGACTTCCGGCCGGACCACACGCCGGGCGAGACGGGGCTCGACCGCTTCGTCGATTTCTCGAAATCCGAATTCACCGGCCGCTCGGCCGCGCTCGCCGAGCGCGCCCTGGGTGCGAAGCGGCGCTTCGTGGTCATGGAGGTGGCGGAGGCCGATGCGGAAGTGGTCGGCTACGAGTCGATCATGAGGGAGGGCGCCGCGGTCGGCTACGTGACCTCAGGCGCCTACGGCCATTGCGTCGACCGGAGTCTCGCCGCCGGGTACGTGCCGGCCGAGCTCGCGCGCGACGGCGCGCGCTTCGAGATCGATATCCTCGGCGAGATGCGCACCGCGACCGTGCACCTTGAGGCGCTGTACGATCCGCAGGGGCTGCGCCTGCGCAGCTGAAGCGCCCGCTGTGCATCGGTGCTCGGGGGGGGGGACATGAGCGCCGGTGAGGCCGGCTTCGACTACATCATCGAGCGCGAGCGCGGCTTGCGGCGGGACCTGACCGCCCGCCGCATGACCATGATCGCCATCGGCGGCGCGATCGGCACCGGGCTCTTTCTCGGCAGCGGCTTCGCGATCGGTCTCGCCGGTCCCGGCGTGCTCGTGAGTTATGTGATCGGCGCGCTGATCGCGCTGCTGCTCATGGGGTGCCTCGCGGAGATGACCGTCGCCCACCCGACTTCCGGGTCCTTCGGCGCCTATGCCGAGCACTACATCGGGCCGCTCACCGGCTATCTCGTGCGGTACGCCTACTGGACCGGCAACGTGCTGGCGGTCGGGACCGAAGTGACGGCGATCGCGCTCTACATGCACTTCTGGTTTCCCTCGCTCCCGGGGTGGCTCTCGATCGTGGGGTTCTCGGCGCTCCTGATCGCGGTGAACGCCCGCAGTGTCAACGTCTTCGGCGCGGTCGAGTACTGGTTCTCGGCGATCAAGGTCACGGCGATCGTGCTCTTCATCGTGCTCGCGAGCTTCATCGTGCTGCGCGCGTCCGGCGCGCAGGCGGGGGCGGTCGGCGCCGCCGCCGCGGTCGGCTTTCACAACTACACCGCCTACGGCGGCTTCCTGCCGAAGGGGATGTGGGGCGTGTGGGTCGCGGTGATCATCGCGATATTCAGCTACTTCAGCGTCGAGATGATCGCGGTCGCCGCGGGCGAGGCCGCGCAGCCCGAGGTCGCCGTGAGCCGCGCGTTCCGCTCGACGGTATTCCGGCTGATCCTGTTTTATCTTCTGACGCTCGCGCTGGTGCTGGCGATCGTGCCATGGACCGCCGCGGGCATCGACGAGAGCCCGTTCGTCAAGGTCATGCGCGCACTCGGAGTGCCGGGCGCCGCCGGCATCTTCAACTTCGTCATCCTGGTCGCGGCACTCTCGGCGATGAACAGCCAGCTCTATATCACCACCCGCATGATGTTCAGCCTGTCGCGCGCCGGTCACGCGCCGCGGCGCTTCGGCATGCTCAGTCGCCGCGGCGTTCCGGTGCAGGCGCTGCTGCTCTCGAGCCTCGGCATCGCGTTCGCGGCCGTGCTCAGCGTCGTCTCGCCCAAATCGGCGTATATCCTCATGGTGTCGATCTCGGCCTTCGGCACGATGTTCGCGTGGCTGATGATCTTCATCACCCACTATCGCTTTCGCCGCGAGCGCTCGCGCACCGGAGCTGCGCCGCTGCCCTTTCGCATGTCCGGCTATCCGGCGACGACGCTCCTC
>Ga0209472_1000026_pt1 | contig 81538 bp, 55 predicted proteins | sample GraSoiAngelo_130_FD_185887 | JGI IMG/M metagenome (GOLD analysis project Ga0209472, IMG submission 185887) | Grasslands soil microbial communities from the Angelo Coastal Reserve, California, USA - 14_0929_02_20cm (SPAdes) (version 2) | ecosystem: Environmental > Terrestrial > Soil > Grasslands ... | reverse complement strand
CATAGGCACGCATCTCGACCATCGGGGTCAGAGCAAATAGCGGCAGGCCAGCCGAGAAATCGGTCATGGCGATATTCCAACGCTCGATGCTATCGGCGCTGCCGGTCGCGAAGGCGCGCGCCGGCATAAGCAGGGCGAGGCCAATCAGTACGGCGGAAAAGAAGGCAATAATCTGGAATGGACTACGTTTGATCTTCATGTCGTTCTCCTTGAGTCCTGAGATGTGAAGGGCCGGTGAGCCGCATCGACCTAGCCCAGGCCAAGCTGGAGCCAGGCTCCGAGCCAGGCAGGCTGTTCGTGAATGGTGTGCGGTTCCATTTGAGTTTCTCCGGGGTTTCAAAACGTCGCGATGAATTCCGGGTGGTTACCTGCCGGAAAGGGTGAGCCGGCCATAGGGGTCAGTGCGCCCGTCGAGGCGTTCAGTGTGAAGCCACTAACATTCGCCGCGCCGTCATTGGTGACATAGAGGAACTGGTTGGTGGGATCGATGGTTATTGAATAGGCGTTCGCGCCGGCACTGACCGGGAATCCCGCAAGCGCAGTAAGGGCACCTGTATTCGCGTCGATGCTATAGCCGACGACGTTCGCGCCCGACGTGACATACAGGTAGTTACCGGTCGTGGTGATGTAATGGCTTACCGGTAAGGGAAATGGAGAGCCGCTGAGCGGCGTCAATGTTCCGCTGGCCGGGTCGATACTGAAGCCCGATATGCTTGGGTTCGTGGCGTCGGGGTTTGCCGTGTAGAGAAATTTGCCGCCCCAGAGCGCCAGACTAAGCGGATTGCCGCCAGCGGGAAACGGTGATCCGGACACTGGGGTCAGGTCTGTAAAAAATGCCGAAATGTCGTTCGAGCCACCGTGGTTCGCCACGTAGATATATCCGTAACTATTGACAATCGACGTCGGGTTCTTGCCCGAGGCACTTGTAGAGGTCCCGGTCAGTGCTCCGGTGTTCGGATCGATGGTGTAGGCGGAAACGTTGTCAGAGCCGGCATTCGCAACGTACAGAGACGATCCATAGAGGGCCATGGCCTGGGGGTCGGTACCGGCGGCAAAGGGGGAGCCGGGAGCGGCGGTCAATGCGCCAGTTGTGTTGTTGACGGTAAAGGCGGAAACGTCATTGCTGTCCTCATTGCCGACGAAGACATATCCGCTGGCAGGGTTTTTGAAACCAAAAATTGTGTGAGGGGAGGCGCCCGTGGCAATCGGTGTGTCGATGACTGTGAGCGCGCCGGTGGTCGCGTCAACGCTATACGCCGAGAGCGTATTGTCCGCGGCATTTGTGACATAGAGGAATGTCGCACAGGTCACTGTGACGCTGGCGTGAATCCTGACTGCCGCGTCATTGATTACGCACCACTGCGGAGGAAAATTAGGCTGGTTGGTAATGAGGACGTAATCGGGGCCCGAGTATCCCGCGGGATAAACAGAGTCCAGGATGAACGCGCCGTTGGCACCGACCTGGAGCGGACTGTGGCAAGAACCCTTCTGTCTACTTCCTGAACAAATTTCAAGTGTCAAACCTGAGCCCACCAGCCCCGATACCGTGCCTCCCACCGTGTAACGGGGTGGCGGCGGAGGTGGCGAACCTGAGTCACCGCCCCCGCCCCCGCACCCGACCATGAGCAGAGCCAGAACCGTCACAGATCCGATTGAGCGAAACATGATGATCCTCTTGCAGTGGTACCGGAGTCGGCCTCTTTGATGTCATTAGGCCAAGAAAGGCCAAATCAGCGCTTGAGTTTGCGACGAGCAGACGCTTTTCGAGTATGAAGTCCTTCAATCCGGACACGAATCGGTCACGGCGCATCGGCAATCCATGGCGCTGCGATTCGTGCGCACGGCAGGGGACTTGCTCTGCGTTGCGGTTTCGTTGAGAGTGTTGGGAGAAAGCAATCCCAGCGTGGCCATCCTGCTTTGTCAATCATTCCCACGAAGTTGGATGTGAGGCCGAGCGCACTGCCGGCGGCAACGGCGGGCGCTCGGTTGGGAACTGCTTTAGGTCTCGGCGCTGTGATCGCGTTTGCGTTGTCGCTACAGTATTTCGCGCAACCCTTTGTTTGGCGCAATTGGCCGGTGGAGGAAGTGCTGGAGGGCTGGCTGTTCATTTTTCGCGATCGCCTGATTGTGACTGTACTTATCGCCGCCGCGATCAGTGCAACGGCCCTGGTGCGTACCGAGTCGCTGCAACTACGGGCGGTATTGTTGGCAGTTGGCGTGGTCATCGGCGCGGTAAGCGGCGAATTGATTGTCGGCCGGTTATACGGCCAACTTGACGGCAGCAGCTCCCTCACCGCGCACGCATTGCGTTGGAGTGCAGTGGCACTCGGGGTATCCGCAATGTTTTATCTGTGGCGCATGTCTTCCGACGCAAATGAACAATTGCGTAACGAAACATTGCGCCGCTTGAACACCGAACATCTGCTGACCAATACGCGGCTGGCTGCGCTGAGGAGCCAGATTGAGCCTCACTTCCTATTCAATACCTTGGCGACACTGCGCTGGCTGCAGCGTACTGAGCCCGAGGCCGGCGCGCGCATGCTCGCGAGCTTTATCGATTACTTGCGTCGCATGGCGCCGATGCTCGAGTGCAGCGAGGTATCACTCGGGGAAGAGATTGACTTGATGCGAGCTTATCTTGAGGTTGTCGAAATGCGCATGGGCGGGCGCCTGCACGTCGCAATCGACGTCCCGCTGGACTTGCGGCGCGCTCGAGTCCCCCCGCTGGCGCTGGCCACGCTGGTCGAGAATGCGGTTAAGCACGGCATATCACCCGCGCAATACGGCGGAGAAATCGCGATCCTCGCGCATGAAGTCGAGCATCAGCTTGTTCTTAGTGTCACCGACACCGGGGCAGGCTTTAATCCGGGCTCCGGCAGCGGCACCGGAATCGGGCTCAGCAATGTGTGTTCACGCCTTTCGACTTTGTATGGCGCGCTCGGGTCTTTGCGGGTCGAGGCCAACACACCGACAGGCGTGCGCGCCACACTGAGGTTGCCCTGTCATCTGGTGCCGCCACAGTGATCGGCGAATCGAGCACGCGCCGTCGGCGGATTCTCGCCTGGGGTACGGCCTGGGGCATCGCCATGACAGTCGTCGAGCAACTGGCATTTACACCCGGCGAGGCCTGGGCCACGGCAAGTATGCTGTTGTGGTGGCTGACGAAGTGGTTGACTCCCGTGTGGTGTCTAGTGGGATGCATTTTTGTGTGGGTGGCTGATCGCGCTGTGCGCCAGCACAAGATTCGCGGCTCACTGCTCGGGTGGCTAACGGTCGCGGTGATTTCGGCCATCGGGCAGCCTTTACTTAGTATCCGCGTGCAGACGTGGATTCGCGAATTCCTGCCGGACGCGGCTGCATTGACAACGCACGGGGCCGGGCAAATCCCGCTTCATCCACCCACGATGTCGCTCGCGGTATACAACCTTTGGATCAATTTGTTTTACGGCGGCCTGCTGATGATGGCCTACTCATTGACGCTGCGACGCGAGCGTATGCGCTCCTTGTTGCACGCGACTGCGGTCGCTCGCAATCATACCCAGGCAATCCTTGATGAGGCCCGACTCCAGGCATTGCAAAGACAAGTGGATCCCGCTCTGTTACTGAATTCGATGGGTGAACTGGAAAAGCGCTACCGCAATGAGCCTGAGCGGGCTGAGCGCCTGTTGGAAATGCTGGTTGAGTTTCTGCGCTGCGCAATGCCTGGTCTGCGCGAACCCATATCCACGGTAGAAGCCGAATTGCGCCTGGCGCGCGCCTATGTAAGATTGCAGGAAGAGCGCGGATCGGGCTCTGGCTGGAGCATCGAGGAGTTACAACACGGAGCTTTGCAGGCGCAGTTCCCGAGCCTGTTGATGCTGCCCCTCTTGGCGCTGGGAGCCGATGGCTCGAACTCACTGTTGACAACCCAGGCTGCCAATGGCCGCGTCACACTGACCTTGAGTGGCCTTCGCGAAGCGTCTCTTGATTTCGAGCAAGTTCTGCGAACTCGCTTACAAAGCGTGCACGGCGAGGCTTTTACCGTCAAACGAGATCCATCGACAAAGACCGTGCTGGAGATAACGTTGATCGCCGAACCATAAGGAGCATTCAATGAACCCCGAACAACCCGATGGCTTGCGCCGGGCCTTACTTGCGCTGCTGCCCATGCTCGTCATCACAGAAGACTCGGGCGCCCAAGATGCCGTTCAGAGCCAACCGCAGAACTATCGCGTTGCATTTGAGAACGATAAGTTGCGCGTGCTCGAATACAGCGGCCGTCCGGGTATGGGAGTCTGTGGTGATGGAATGCATTCGCATCCGGCACATCTCACCGTCCTCCTGTCGACCGGCAAAGTCCGCATCAAAACGCCGGACGGCAAAGTTGAGGTCCACAGTGATCCGGTCGGTGCGGTATTCTGGAGCAATGCGGTGACGCACGAGGTCGAGAACATCAGCGGCAGCAATATCCGTTCTCTCCTCATTGAGCTCAAGAGCGCTCGCTGCTGAATGTCAATGAGCCCACCGACCGCAATTATCGCGGAGGACGAAAAGGCGTTGCGCGATGAACTGCGGCAGCGGTTGAGCGAGCTGTGGCCCGAACTTCTCGTGATAGGAGAGGCCGGCACCGGGATCGAAGCATTGCAACTGCTGGAAAAACATGCGCCTGATCTGATGTTCCTCGACATTCAGATGCCGGGAATGACCGGTTTGGAAATCGCACATCAGGCGCAGGGACGCTGCCACATTGTATTTGTGACGGCCTATGACGCGTATGCCGTTGCCGCCTTCGAAACCGGCGCGCTGGACTACGTCTTGAAGCCTCTGGAGCGTGCGCGTTTGCGATTAGCGGTCGATCGTGTCAGGCAACGTTTGGGCTCAACCCCGCAAAATCTCGAAGGACTGCTCCGCGAACTGATTAGAAACGCCGAGCCGCGCAAGTATCTGCGTTGGATAAATGCATCGGTCGGACACCTAATGCAGCTAATCACTGTGGACGAGGTAGTGTATTTCCAGGCGGACGCGAAATACACCCGGGTGGTCATCGCAACGTGCGAGGCACTCATTAGAAAGCCTCTGAATGAACTGCGCAATGAACTTGACCCTTCAGTATTTTGGCAAGTTCACCGCTCGACCATCGTTAACGCTAACGCGATCGCAGGCGTCTCGAGAGATATGTTTGGACATATCAACCTAAAACTTAAGGGCCGCGAAGAAAAGTTAAATGTCAGCGAATCGCACGCTCATCTTTTTCGGCAGATGTAGGCGTCATTGTGAATTTAGGTTAAATCTGCCGTATGGCGACGAATATGTCGGAAGCGTTAGATGTTGTCGGTCCCGAAAATCTAAGGCTCGCCTGTCAGCAGATGGCCGAGACTATTCGAGGGCAGCTGAGATGCCGGGCGCGTGCCAGCCGGTGTATCAGAGTCGGAGCGTGCCGCCGGAGTGGGCGGATTGCGGCTCCTGGTCGGGTGAATGGCGCGCGGCGTGATTGGAATTTCAATTTGAGTCCGATGGGCCATCTTCTCGATCCGATGTTGAATCCAAGCACTCGGGGTACGCTATGGGGTATGCGGCCCGGGTAAGCTACTGATTCCCGTAAGTGAATCAGCCACCTGCGCGCGACCTTCGATCCTAGCTCGGGCATCGGTAGTTAGAGCGTTGGGAACTCATCGCGTTCGTTCCAGTGTGCGGTTGCGTACCCGGTCGTCTCCTTGTGGGCTCGGCGATTTCTGCGCCTTCTCGTAGGCGCCTGCGAAGCATTCAACCCGCCGCCAACCGCTGCAAGTATCGCCGGACATACGTTTAGGGACCTGCCAAGGCGGTGGAGTGTCGGCCGCGCCTGCCCTCAGTCTATTTTTTCGCAGCGTGTCACCGGCCTTTTTTGTCGTGGTCGACCTTGACGGTGAGCGCCGACGCGCTACGCTTCCTGACCTGCAGCACCTCGCTGCCGAGCGAGAGCTCGTCCCCAGGGCTAAGTCGCATCGGTCCAGAAATCCGGGTTCCATTGACGTGTGTACCGTTCGTACTATCAAGATCTTCGATGGTTGCTGTTCCCGAGACGACCGTAATTCGTGCGTGACGCCTTGAGACAGTACTGGCGTCGATCACAAGCGAACATTCAGCATCCCGTCCGGCAAGGTGCTCGCCGTCGCTGAGGGGCAGGGGCTGCTTCTTCCAAACGAGCTCAATCGTTGCTGGGGAGGCAGCCTGCGACGGCACGCACGTCACCTCGGCGCAGAACGCATATCCAGTTTTGTAGACGGTTCGAATAACGTGGGAACCCTGCGGCGTGTCACCAAGCGCGGCCCGGAGCTCCGATACCAGACGCGTCAGGCTCGTGCGCGCCACGTAAACCTGCGGCCAGAGGAGCTCATCGAGCTCGTTGTTGGTGACGACGGCGGGTCGACGCTTGATCAAGGCCTCGAGCAATTCGTACACCTTGGGCTCGAGGGGCACGATTGTGCCCTGTCGCTCGAGCTGCCGTGCGCGCAAATCGAGAACGCAGTCGGCGAACCTTAGCCTCATGGTTCCCGATCAGAGCACTTCCGGAAACGTGTATCAATCACCTCCCGGCTTTACGGTGTACAGCAAGGGGTACGACAGCCCCCTCGCGCAACTGATTCCGAGAGATCGGCAAAGTCGCCGCCTGCCGAAAGAGGGGTCCGAACGTGTCCTTTCGTCCGGACCCCACACCTAGCTCATCGACTCGCGCTGAACCGCTCCGTGTGCTTGCCGCTCTTCATCTGGTAGTACGCCGTGAGCTGCGGCAGGCCCAGTTTTTCGATAGCCTGAGCCTCCGCTTTCCTGGCGCATGCGGATGCAGCAGCCCGCAGCAATGGCTCGGTCTCAGGGCAGACGCGCTTGGCAGCCGCATGAATGCGGGTGTACAGCGCCTCTGCGCCCGCCGGCGTAGTCACATTCAGATCCGCAAACTTCACAGTTTCCGAGCGAACCTGATCGTCGGCAAAAGCACTGGAAACGATCACTGCGCACGCCAGCAACATTGCGATCGAGAAGGTGACGGGAATACGGTTTTCGGTCTTGACGTTTGAGTTCATGATGATCTCCTCACTCAGGGTTGTTCGTAACTTCACTCCGGCTTCGGACTGCGGTTTCGTCAACGGTCCTCAGGCCTCGGGTGTGACGTTAGCGATCGACGGTCAGGAGATCTTTACGGAGTTCTTAGGAAGTGGTGATGCTTGGTGCCACAAAGAGAGGCTACCTACGGCGTCCTTCGCGCGCCGGCTCGTGCGGGCGAGCCGCAACCAAGCCGACCCCTGCAACATAAAGAACCGATTCCGAAATTCCGTCTAATCCCAAGTCCTTCTCGATCAGTGAGTCCTTCAGCGCGGCCGTGCTGAAGGGAGCTAGTCCCAGCCTCGTTGCCGTGAGGCAAAACGTCTGACAGAGATGGCCGGTCTCGAGCAGAACAACTCGATATCCTCGAGCTCTACCGTACTTCCACATGGTCCTCGCAAAAACCGCCGTCATGATGAAAAGCGCTGCCGCGCCGGCAAAGTACCGCTGATCCGCGCAATACGCGCTGGCCAGGCGCGGACTTACTTTGGCAGGGAGTCTCGCCAACTCGTTGTCCCTGGCCTGGTAGTGATACATGCCCCTCTCGAGCCCCTCGACCCTGAGCGCCATCAGGTATACCTCGCCCGGGTGCCTGGCACCGCCGGAAGGGCTGGTCTTGTACGGAAGCCTTCCGAATACATTCGTCTCGAAGTATCCCTGGACACCCCATGTCGTTTGCAGCAGCCTGGAGACGTTACCCAGAGATACCTTCCCTCTCGCGAACTCTCTGTGCGTCCTTCTGGCGTGCAGCGTCTCGAAGAAAGTGTCTCCGGCTATTTCATGCGACGGCAGCCGGACCACATCGGCACCCCGAATCTTTTTGAACTGAGGCGGCGCCGGAGTTGCCGGAAGCAACTTCATTTTCTCCTCTAGGGGCCAACTCTCAGGGACGAAAGGGGTGTCTTTTGTGATGAAGTGAAATCCGCCTTCCGGAAGCCAGGGCCTCCACGACGAATCGAGCAGTTGGTCACGCTCCCATTCGACTGAGCCGTGCTCGAGCAGCAGTTGGGCATCGATCAGCTGCAGGATCGCCCTGGCCACGCTTTGAGAGCTGTAGGCTCCGAACTCGAATACCGCCTTCCTGATCGTCCGGGGGCTCGAGAAGAAGCGCAGCAGGTCCAGGGTCACCGAATTGGTCGAGAATGTTCTTCTGGTGAGATAGTTGGCGATCCGCAGCTCTCCGGCCTCCCAGTATGCAATCCGGCAGGATGCGCTCTGCAACTTCAAAGAAGCGCGGCCCACCTAAGTTCCGTAATGCTGATGACTACAAGAAGTGACGTATCATGCCCAGCATTCGCTTCAGCTGCCCTTCTACTTCCTTCAATTCTGTCTTCAGGTGCGTCTGGGTAAGGGTTCCGGCCCGATTGCGCCTTAGCAACGCCTTCACCTCGGCTTTCGCTCTCCGTGAAAGCGCGAGGACGTATCTCGCCCGGCGTTTGTCCGAGCTGTTTTTCGCGACGCTTCTCTTGGATCGCATGTTGAGTTCCTGCTTGTTGTTGAGTTCCTGATTGTTCTAAGTCTCGACGACCGTGCCCTCGGGCTGTCTCTAGTCTAACAATCTCATGCGGCGCAGCAATGCTTGGAACCTCCGGTCGCGGTGCAGATTTCGAAGCAGGGGGTCCGTCTTGAGCCCAAGCATCCCGTACTCATGTCTTTGATAAGCGCGATCGAGCCATCGGAAGGCATCGTCGATCTCCCCGCGATATGCGTGGACCATGGCAATTCCGTAGCCGTCGATCGACGCAAATGCGTCCGTAAGCGAACGCAGTGCAGCATTGGACTCGCCGCGCCGTCCCATCGCCCAGTAGATCAACGAGAGGCCGCCGAGCCTGTAATCCTCGTTGGACTCCCTCAGCATCGCTTCGAGCGCTGCGGCAAGTTCGCCAAGGGACAGTCGAGCAAGGCCAACGGAGCTGTTGACTCCGCCGAATTCCGGGTGCAGCTGCAGGATCCGCAGCCGGGTTTCTAGACACTCCTGCAGGCGGTTGGCGGCGCAGAGCGCGGTGCCGAGAGAGTCGAGCGCGTTAGGGTCGAGCGGATTTCGCGCGAGGTCTTCCTGATCTAATTCCAGAGCCCTGTCGACATTGCCGAACGCGAGTGCGAGGTCTGCTAAGGCGCTTGGCCACAAATGAGATCGGGGGTCGATTTCGTGTAGGCGCTCCGTGGCCGCCTTCGCGGCCGCCCAATTCCACGCAATGCTCATCTCGAATCCGGCCCGCGTGTAATACGCCCACGCGAGATTAGGGTCGAGCTGGATGGCCCGGTCCAGCGCATCGAGAACTCGCCTGCTTTGGTCGTCTGATGGCGGTCCTTTCAGGACCTCCTCGCTTAGGTACGCACTTGCGAGGCGCCCCCACGCCAGCGCGTAGTCGGGATTGATGTCGATCGCTTGTTGGTAGAGCTGCGCGGCTTTCTCGACATCGCGCAGGGTCCTGCGTTCCTTGAAGTAATTTCCTTCCAGAACGAGGTTATACGCCCGGACGTCAGGCTCCAGATTTCCTGCCCGATGACCGCTTCGCAAAGCCACGTGCAGGGCCTGGGAAACCTTCTCTCCAATCTCCTCCTGTACCTGGAAAATGTCGACGAGGTTACGGTCGTAACTCTGCGACCACAGCTGCACCCCGTCTGAAGCGCGAATCAGCTGCGCGGTGATGCGCAGCTGCTCGCGGCCCTTGCGAACACTGCCCTCGAGCACGTATGTCACCCCGAGCTTGCGAGCAATCGAGCGCACGTCTTCGTTCCTGCCCTTGAACTGGAACGACGAGGTGCGCGCGATAACCTTCAGATCCGCGCTGTGCACGAGGTGGTCTATCAGCTCTTCCGACAGCCCGTCCGAGAAGTACTCCTGCTCCTTGTCACCGCTGATGTTCACGAAGGGGAGCACCGCAATCGCGTGCGGCGGCGGGTTGAAGGTGGCAGCGGTGGGGGCGGTAGTAAGGGGGGTGTCTTGCTGCGCGTTCGAGGTCCCACCTGCAACCACGACAGAGTGCCGGGATACCCACAGCCGGTCGAGGGCTAAGTAGGTCAAGCCGACAGCGGCCACGACCCCAATGACCGCCGCCCCAAGAAACGCCGCCGGGCGACTGCGGGGCAGGCGCTCGCCGGCGAGCCTCTCGAGGAGTTTCTCTACGGATGCAGTCCGCGCCTCACGGTCAAAGGCCAGCGCTCTTGCGAGCGCGGCGTTCTGTCCGCGCGACAGCCCCGCAAGGGGCGGCACCCGAGTACCCGCCTCCCGAGCCTCGAGCGCGCTGAGGTCCCCGAAGGGATGCTCGCCGGAGAGCGTCTCGTAGATCACACAGGCAAAGGAGTAGATGTCATCGCGCCGGTCCGCTTCCTTCCCCTCCAGCATTTCGCAGCTGGCATAGGCAGGCGTGAGTGCGAGCGGACCCGACCCTTTATCCAGCAGCGGTCCGCGCGAGACCCGCGCAATCCCGAAATCGAGCAGCTTCGACTTTCCCGCGGTCGTCACGAAGATGTTCGCGGGCTTCAAGTCACTGTGGATCACGTTATGGTCGTGCGCGTAGCCGAGCGCCGCGCCGACATCTTCGATGATTGGCCAAGCGCGGCTGAAGGGCATGCCGCGGCCGAACTCTTCTTCGAGCAGCGCATTCAGTGACTTGCCCTCCAGGTATTCCATCAGCACGTAGAGCTTCCTGCCGTCCACATTCACCGAATGCATATCGACGATATTCGGATGGCTGAGTTTTCGGGTCTTGCGCACCTCCTCGCGCAGCAGCTCGAGCGCCTCGGGGTGAACGGCTTCCTTCAAGACCTTGATCGCAAAGGTCTCGCCGACCACCTGTTCATCGGTCGCGAGGTACACCACCCCCATCCCACCCTCACCGAGCTCGCGCTCGATGCGGTAGCGGCCGGAGAGCCGCTGACCGATCGCCAGCCTTTCATCGAGGCCGGCAGTTTCCGAGTCGTCCGAGGACCCCGGCACACGTTCGGCGTCTGGGCTTTTGCTGTCTCGGCGGCCTGAGGGGTACGGATCGCCCTCGGTCTCCAAGGGTGCGACCTCGGTCGATAGCGGTGCGCGGTCTCGTTCTTCGGACATAAGCTGCGCGCGATAGGCAAGCCAAGCATGCGCTCGCGCTGTTGGCGTGGCAAATCACAGCGGCCAAGCGCAAATACGACCAAATGGAAACGTCGCCTAAGCGCGGCGACTATGCAGACCCGGCGGGACTTCACGGAGGCGGCTCCGATCTCCCTTCGGCATGCCGCCCTTGGTCACACGGTCACCTTGCTGCGCAAGCACTCGATAGATCAGTCGACAGGGCTTGAAGAAAACCCGGCGGTATTCCGCAATGCCAAGGGAGCGAAGCTCCTTCGGGCAAGAAGCCCGACCGGGAAACGTGCTGAGGCCCTCAGTCGCCCGAGGGAGCCGCTCGAGCACGTGGTGCAAGTGTCTCTTGAGTCTCCTCATAAGAGGTAACGTCTTGAATCACGGCCTTGGCTTTGCCATTCTGCGTGATGATCAAGGGCTTGCGCTGCTCTGCGAGCTCTTGGAGGACATCCGTGGCATTTGCTTTCACGTCGGTCCAAGCGTGGAGGGCTTGATTTTCCGCCAGCCGGCGGCGCGCTCATAAGCGTGCGCAAGGCGCAGCACGCCCGCTTCGGCACCCGGGCGGCCGCTGATCTGCAATCCGATCGGCAGGCGCGCGGCGGTGAAGCCACAGGGAACCGAGATGCTCGGCAACCCCAGCATGTTGACAGGTCGGGTGTTGTGCAGCATCTGCAGTTCCATCGGGCGGGCAGCGTCGGGGTCACTGAGCTCGGCGATCGTGAACGGCGGGACGGGCGTGGTCGGAGTGATCAGAAAGTCCACGTCATCGAACCGCCGCGCCACCGCGTGGCGGATCTGCTCCAGCTGACGCCGGCTCTGAATGTATGCGGACATCGTCACGTCCGCCCCGGCGCGCAGTCGCTTGAGAGTCGGCGCCTGGTAGAGCTCCGGGCTCTTCGCGATGTAGTCCTTGTGAAATTCGTACGCCTCGGCGGTGAGGATTGCGACGTAAGGTTTCATCACTGATGCGTAGGTCGCGTCGCTTGCGAGCGGCGCAACTTCGTGCAGGCTGCGCGTCAGGCCCTTGAGAACCGACAGAGCGCTCTGCATGGCCGCCTCGATCTCGGGATGCAGGTTCTCGTAGAAGTAGTCCTTGAGAATTCCAAGGCGTGCTGCGGACGTCGAGGCAGCGATGTCCGTGGCGTACTCGGGAACCGGCAGGTCGACGCTGCCTGGGTCCTGGGAGTCGTAGCCGGCGATGACCTCGAGCACCAGCGCCGCGTCCGCCACCGTGCGCGTCATCGGGCCTATGTGGTCCAGGGACCATGAAAGCGGTATGGCTCCGCAAGTGCTGACGCGGCCGTAGGTTGGTTTGAGTCCGACGATGCCGCAGTAGGCCGCGGGCTCGCGGATCGATCCACCGGTATCAGATCCGAGCGCGGCGTAACACAGCCCGCCGGCCACCGCCGCTGCCGAGCCACCGGAGGAGCCTCCCGGACTGTAAGCGACGTCCCAGGGGTTGTGCACGGCACCGAAACAGCTGATCGCCGAGCTCCCGCCGAAGGCGAGCTCGTGCATGTTGAGCTTGCCGAGAAGGACTGCTCCGGCCGCGCGGAGGCGGCGCACGACCTCGGCATCTTGCGCCGGTACTCGATCCTTGAATAAGGCGCTGGCGGCTGTGGTTCGGACGCCGGCTGTGTCCAGCAGATCTTTGACGGCAATCGGAATGCCGTGCAGCGGACCCTTCCAGCCGCCGCGGGCGATCTGCGTCTCGGCGCTGCGCGCCGCGTCCAGGGCAGACTCGGCGGTCACGGTGATGAAGGCATTGAGCGTAGGATTGAGGGACTCGATGCGGGCGAGACACGCCTGCACCAGCTCAACCGGCGAGACTTTCTTCTGCCGCAGGAGCCGAGAGGCTTCGGACAGGCTCAGTGCAGTCGGACCCGTATCCGTGATCGGCTCTGTGGCACCCCCGGCGGCGTCGGCGCCGATCGCAATTTGCGGCATGACGCCGCCTGCGGCTCCGGCCAATACACCTTTCACAAATGCCCTGCGAGACATGTGCTCAAGCCCATTGTGGCACCCACGTAGCGATATTGGCGAGTCGGGTATCGAGCACCATCACCAGGACCGGTAACAGTCACGCCCGCCGGGTGCTCATTGAGGCGGCCCGGAACCATCGCTTCCAGGCGCGCATGAGCGAGACCTTGCAGCGCCGCCAGGAAGGCCAGCCCAAGGCCGTGCGCGAGATCGCCTGGCGTGCGCAGCGGCCGGGCTATGTGGGCATCCGCGTGATGATCCCCGACTCCAGAGCGCAGGGTGTCTGTCGCCCGCGCGTCACTGCGTGATCGATCTCAGCCGGGTCTCGGAATCCACCAGAAAGGTTCCCGAGGCGACCACTTGCTCCCCCTCTGCCAAGCCTCGGAGGATCTGCACGCGGTCTCCGAAGCGCTCGCCCGTTTCTACCTGGCGCGCTTCAAAGCTCCCTGCTCCACGTCTGACATAGACGCGCTGCGCCAGCCCGGAATCGAGCACGGCATCGGCCGGCACACTCAATCCGGACGGTGCGGGCACGGGCAAGTCGACGCTGACCAACATGTCCGGACGCAGAGCCAGACTTCGGTTGTCGGCCTCCAGACGCAGCTGCACCGCGCCTGTCACCGCATCGACCTGCGGCAGGATGTCAGAGACCCGAGCGGGAAGCGTGTTGCTCTGGTTTCGCACCTTGATGCTGGCCCGCACACCCGGGTGCAGGTATTGATCCTCACCACCGAGAAGCTCGCCGATGATCCAGACGTGAGTCAGGTCTGCGATGCGATAGAAGTCGGTGTGACGCTCGAACCGCTGTCCCGGTGAAATGCTCCGGGCGAGAATGAAGCCGTCGACGGGAGCGACGAGGTAGACCGCAGCGGGGATTTTCCGCGTTGCCGCGATCTCCTCGATCTGCGCAGCGCTCATCCCGAGAGTGCGCAGATTCTCGGACCAGTGCTTCTTCGTTGTCGCCACCGCGCGGGTCTTCTCCGCGGTATCCTGTCCCGCGCTGTCCTGCGCTCGTTCGATTGCGGCGACGTAAGCCGTGGCGGCGGACAGGAACTCTTGCGAATGGATGGCCGCGAGCCGCTGGTTTTTCCTGACGTGGCGGCCGACGCTATCGTCGTAAGTCTCTGCCACGAACCCATCCACGCTCACGCTCACGCGGTGAACGCGACTCTCGTCGGCGGCGACTCTACCCGGAACGCGCAAGGCGCGGGTCCCAGTTGTCTCCTGCACCGTCACGACGCCGATGCCAAACAATTGTTGCGCGACCGGGTCGATAGTCACCATCCCAATTGTTGGTCGGCGGGCGGAGGCAATCAGCGCCTTGCCGAGCTCATCCACGTACACCGGCTGCAGCGGCATGCCGCAATCCGGGGCAATCCCGGGCTTGTCGGACCTGTAGCTCGGATGCATCGGGTCCACGTAGTAGAGAATGCGTCGCGGGCCGCCGGCATGCGAAGTCTTGGCAGGATTGTGGCTGTGTGCGACGAGCACTGCGAGCGTCCCGGCCACCAGCATCAAGATCGTCCAAAGACCCTTTCTCACTAGCTACTACTCCCCAGTGCGGCACACGGCGTCTGCGACCCCAGCGAGCGGGTCCGGGTTGAACGCACAGACGCGACGACCCGGATATGCGAGCGCGGACGGCCTCAAGGTTTTTTCGTGTTGTCCTTCCGGGGGCTGCCGCCGCTCGTGGTCGGGGGACCACGAGCGGCGCCAGGAGCCTGTCAGCGGTCCTTTACTGGGCGGGGCACCCTGCAAAACCGTCCAGAAGGGGATTCGCGGACTGATGGGCCGGATCCGCGACGATGCACATCGGCCTCATCATCTCGTCATCCTCGTGCGGGGTGATGTGGCAGTGCCAGGCAAAGAGACCCGGCATGGCACCTCTGAAGTCGGCCCGGACTCTCGTGATCTGGCCTCGGTCGGCGATCACGGTATCCTTCAGGCCGGTCTCGCCCGGTCGGGGTCCGCAAGGCTGGACGCATGAACCGTCGAGGTTTCTGCGGTCGATGACCTGGAATGCCACTTCATGCAGGTGTATCGGGTGAGAATCCTGGGAAGCGGCATTGTAGATGTCCCATTCCTGGATCGACCCGGTGGCTGGAAATTCCGTCGTCGGCTCATCCCAACGCATGGGGACGGCGGTATGCTGGTCACCCGCGCCGAGGAGTGAGTCGAACAGGGCGACTGACACAGTAGGCGCGTTCGCTAGGGCAGGAATAGCCTGGAACGGCAAGGCGGCTGGCACGGGGCCGGTATCACCGTTCGCGTTTTGTCCGACTCTGACCTGGAGTACTTGGACGCTATCCGTCTGCAGGGTAAACGTGCGCCCTTTCACGCCCTGGAAGTCGACGATCACTCCCACCCGCTCGCCGGGTGCGATGAGCAGCGTGCTGCGCGATTGCGGGTTCGGCAGATAGCTCTGGTCGCCAGCGACCTGGGTGAAATTGACCGCTGCCGTGCTGAAATGCAGGTGCAGGTAGCTGTTGAAACCACCGTTGACGATTCTAAACAGGTACTTGCGTGGCTCGACGCTGAGATACGGCCAGGACTTGCCGTTCACGACCTCGATGTTGCCTTCCTCCGCGGCCAACACGTTCGCGTTGGTGTCGAAGCGCTTATCCTGTATCAGCAGCGGAATGTCGTAGTCGCCCGAGGGCACCACGCCGGGCGCCACGTCGTCCGGCGGCACACCACTGATGACATAAGCCCCGACCAAGCCCATTGCGATATTCTGCATAGTGACGCCGAGTGTGTGGTCGTGGAAGAAAAGCGTCGTCGGCGGCTGGTTGTTGGGGTAGCGAAACTGCGCGGCGCCCGGCGTGGGCGTGCAATCCCTTGCGCCCGCTGTTTCATGGCAGTAGTCCGATCCGCTCGCTACGAACGCCGCGGCATTCACACTCGCCGGCAGATACCAGGCTTCTGGAATCCCGTCGCTTGCAGAGGTCACATGCAGGGCGCCGTGCAGGTGAGGAATCATGGGAATCGGTCCCGTGTACGTCCCACCGCGCCCGACACAATCGGTCTGGTGGCGGCCGTCATCGCAAATCCCGGGGGGATTGGCCCAGTGAATATTCTGCTGTACGCGCGCGCCGGCGGGATACGTCACGAAGTTCCCCGCGCTGTCGACGAGCTGATTGAGCCAGTTGACCTCCACGGGCCTGTCCTTCTGCGCCGCTACGGATGCGGCCGGAAAGTGGAAGCAATTCCCGGGGTCGACACCCGATTCACCGCAAACGGGCGTTCCAGCGATGTTCGGACCGTAGCCGAAGACCGAGGTCTTGTTGAACGCGTTTCCGTAGATATCCTTGGCGGGAAGGATCTGCTGCGTAAACGGCCTTGCAGCGATTTCGTAGTGGTCAAGATTATTGGCCGTGGATGTCGGGGTCATCACGGCGCAATTGGGCGTCTTGGTGGCACCACAGACACGGGGCAGAGGGTCGACAAACTTCGGGACGAGCGACGAGCTCAGGGTAGTCGCGAGCGCCGCTAGTGGCAGCGCGCCAAGGACTAAGCCGGAGACCCAAATTCCAATTCTGCGATGTTGCGCGGACATGAACCGTACTCCCCTCCCGTCTCGCAACGGGACGTTGAAGATGAACCCACGTGATCGAAAGTCTTGGATAGTTCCAGACGACAGATCACCAGTGGCGACGGCCGTTGATCAAAGGCGGTAAGGCAAGCTCGACGGCGGTTCGACGACCGCCTTTCTCGTTAATACCGACTCGTTAGTTCCAACCGATGCCCCCGCAGTAGAGTCGACCACACTGACACCCTAAAGTCTCTGCCGGCATCTACCTACATTTGTTTGAGGGTTTTCCCGCGGGAGGCGGGGTCAGGTCTATACTGAGCTGTGCTGATATTCAGGGGTGTTGCTATGCGTCAAGCAGCTTGTCAGAGTTGGCCGCGCAGTCCCCATCAACAATCAAACGAACCATCTCTCCGTCCGGGTCGCCGCGGCACAAGTCCGACAGCACCCGAGGTGACGACTCATGGTGAAGTCCCAGGGGCACCATACGGGACTTCGCGAGGCTGAAGACGTTGGAAACTCCTGTCACGCGCCTCATTGGCTTCTGCGCCAACAACAAACTCCTCATTCTTTCGCTCGTTGCGGTGGGCTGCCTGTGGGGAGCCTGGGTGATGATGCATTTGCCGCTGGATGCCACGCCGGACTTGAGCGAAACCCAGGTCACCATCCTGTGCCGCTGGGATCGCAGCCCGGACATCATCGAAGACCAAGTCACCTATCCGATCATTGCCGCGATGACCGGCGCCCCGCGGGTTCGAACGGTCCGCGGCATCACGGACTTCGGTTTCTCGTACGTTTACGTGATCTTCGAAGAAGGCACGGATATCTATTGGGCACGCGCCCGGACACTCGAGTACCTCGCCGGCGCGACCTCGCGGCTGCCCCCGGGCGTCAAAACCGAGATCGGTCCCGATGCGACCAGTCTGGGCTGGATCTTTCAATACGTCCTGAAGGACGAATCGGGCGGGCACAGTCTGGCGGAGCTGCGCGCATACCAGGACTGGTATCTCAAGTATTACCTGAAATCGGTTCCGGGCGTGGCCGAGGTCGCATCGCTCGGCGGGTTCACTCAGCAGTATCAGATCAACGTCGATCCTGATCGCCTGCGCGCCTACCGGATCCCGATCTCCCGCGTGGCGGATGCGGTGCGTGCCGGCAACAGTGAGATCGGCGCACGCTTGCTCGAGTCGGCCGGGGCCGAGTACATGATTCGCGGGCGCGGCTACGCCAAGTCGCCCCAGGACATCGAGCGCATCGTTCTTGCAAGTCAGAATGGCACGCCGATCCGCATCAGGGATGTCGGTGAGGTCGTGCTCGGTCCGGACATCAGGCGCGGCGCCGCGGACCTCGATGGCACGGGAGAGGTCGTCTCCGGCATTGTCATCATGCGCGACGGCAGCAATGCCCTGGAAGTCATCGAGCGGGTGAAGGCGCGATTGGCGGACGTTGCCCCGGGCATGCCGGCGGGCGTCAGGGCGGTGCCCGTCTACGATCGCTCGGAGCTGATTCGGCGCTCCATCTCAAACGCCCGCGATACGCTCATCGAAGTCATCGTCACCGTCGTCTTCATCATATTGCTCTTCTTGAGGCATTTCCCGAGTGCCGTCATCCCGGTTGTCACGATGCCGGTCGCGATTCTCGTGACGTTCATTCCCCTTCAATACATGGGAGTCAGCATCAACATCATGTCGATGGCGGGCCTTGCCATGTCCTGCGGTGCCCTCGTGGACGCTGCCATCGTCGTCGTGGAGCAGACGCACAAGAAGCTGGAAATCTGCCAGCGCTCCGGACGGCCCTTCAGATACGAGGAGGTCATTCTCGCGGCGGTCAAAGAGGTCGCCGGTCCGACGTTCTTCGCGCTGCTGGTGATGGCCGCGGCGTTCGCGCCGGTGCTGGTGCTCGAGGGAGAGGAAGGCAAGCTGTTCCGGCCGCTGGCGTGGACCAACATCCTGGCCATGCTGGCCGCCGCTGTCCTGACGCTCACGCTCGATCCGGCGTTGCGCCTGTTGCTCATCCGCCGGCCGCTCGCGTTGGGCTCGACCGAGAATCGGTTGCAGGGGTTTTTGCGTTGGTTGCTGGGCGGGAAAATCCGCCCCGAGGAAACGCATCCCCTCACGGGGCCGTTGATGCGGTTGTACGATCCGCTGGTGCGGTGGATTCTGCGCTGGAAAGTACCGGTGATCGCGGCCGCCGCGGCGCTGGTGGCGCTCACACTGCCGGTATTCTGGATGATCGGCGCCGAGTTCATGCCGCCGCTGGAGGAAGGGTCCCTGCTCTATATGCCCACCGGCATGCCGGGCATCTCGATTGCGCAGGCGCAGACGCTGCTGCAGGCCGCCGATCGCATCGTGAAGACTTTTCCGGAGGTGGATCATGTGCTCGGCAAGACGGGCCGCGCCGACACGGCGACCGATCCAGCCCCGCTCTCGATGCTCGAAAGCGTGATTGTCCTCAAGCCCCATTCGCAGTGGCGCAAGGCACAGACCTGGTATTCGTCCTGGGCGCCGAACTGGGTGCTCCCGGTGCTGAGGCACGTCACGCCTGACCACATTGCACAGGAGACACTGATTTCCGAGATGAACGCCGCGCTGAAGATCCCCGGGATGTCCAACTACTGGACCATGCCGATTCGAGGTCGAATCGAAATGCTGGCGACGGGAATCCGCACTCCGGTCGGCCTCAAGATCCAGGGAGGCGACGTCAACCAGATTCAGCAGGTCGGCCGGCAGGTGGAAGCGGCGCTGGCCAGCGTGCCGGGCACCCGCAGTGTGTTCGCGGAACGCACGGGCGAGGGCTATTTTCTGGACGTGAGCTGGGACCGCGACGCGCTCGCACGGTTCGGACTTTCGGTGGAGGAGGCGCAGAACGCACTGTCCACCGCGGTAGGTGGAGACAACGTCGGTACCCTCATCGAAGGACGGCAGCGGTATCCGATAAACGTGCGTTACCAGCGGGATTTTCGCTCAGACCTCGAAGCGCTCGGCAGGGTGCTGGTGCAGAGCAGCAGCAACAGGCAGGTGGCGTTGTCTGAGTTGGCCACCATCCGCATGGTGAGCGGTCCGGCCATGCTCCGCGATGAGGACGGCTTGCTGACGGAGTATGTGTTTGTCGATGTCGGCGGCCGTTCACCCGGCGACTACGTGGCGCAGGCGAGGCACGAACTGCAAAACAAGCTGAAGCTTCCCACCGGCTACACGGTCCTGTGGAGCGGACAGTATGAGTCCGCGGAGCGGGCTCGCCAGCGGCTGTCGCTGGCCGTTCCCATCACGGTCGTCCTTATTCTTTTGCTCCTGTACTTCAATACTCGGTCGATCGCGAAGACTGCGATTATAACTTTGGCCGTTCCGTTCTCCGCAGTGGGTGCCGTGTGGATGGTCTACCTCCTTGGGTACCACATGAGCATCGCGGTATGGGTGGGCATCATCGCGCTGCTTGGCATCGACGCCGAAACCGGCGTGTTCATGTTGCTCTATCTCGACTTGGCGTTCGCGCAGGCGAGCCGGGGGAAGGAGCGGTTCACGCGCGCGCGCCTCTGCGAGGCGATCGTTGAGGGAGCGGCCAAGCGATTGCGGCCGAAGTTGATGACTTTTGCCGCGATGAGCACGGGACTGATCCCGATACTGTGGTCCAGCGGCACCGGGTCGGAAATCATGAAGCGCGTCGCGGCGCCCCTCGTGGGTGGAATCGTCACGTCTTTCATTCTGGAGTTGGCGGTTTATCCGGCGATCTACGCACTCTGGCGTGAGCGATCGACGTTGGTGCCCGACGGGGGAGTTGAACCGACGCGCTGTCCATTACCGTCGGCCCGGTAACGTAGCCTCATGGACCTGACTCCGGACCGCGTCGCCGACGGTCGCAATACTGATTGTATGCCCGGCGCGGGCCGCCGTCGCTTGCGCTAACGCGGCGCGGGCGCCGGCGGGGTGGGAGCAGCCGCTGCATTCGGAGCTGTAACCGGAGCCGGTGGCCACGAACCATGCATGCGCTCGTGCATGCCGTGCATCGCGAAAAACGGGCAGTGACGGCGGCCGTGAGCGGCGGCGAATATGCTGCCCAGGATGACGAGGCCGGCCAGCGTGAAGGCCCAGAAGCCGAGGTATCTTCCAAAAGTCCGCAGTGCGCCTTCAGAGCGCGCCGACAGGTAGAGAGCAAAGTAGCCCGCGATGGTGAGCGCGGTAGCCGGCAGCAACGCCAGGAAGTAGATCATCGCAGCACCCGTCTCGGCAGTGGTGGGGTTGATCTTACTCCCGCACCGATTGCGCCACGCGCCGATCCGGCGCTCAGTGTCCGCCGCCGGCCGCGGGCGGTTCGTGCTCCCGATGATAGCGGTGAATGGCCCACAGATAGCTCTCCATCAAGGAGTCCTTGCCCAGTTCCGCCAGCACGTCGTTGCGCCGGCGCCGCGTGGTCACGCGCGCCAGCTGCGCCCTGGCACGGGAAAAATGACTCAGCTGATTGCGGTATTGCCACAGCAGCTCGCGGGTCGCCATCTTGTTCTGGTGCAGTTCCCAGACGCCGAGCAGAACCGCGAGCAGGCCCATGGTGAAGGTCAGAGTGTTCTTCAGCGGCACGCCCAGGCCCATGTCGACGTGATGCAGAACCTCGCCGAAGGCGAACAGCGCGGAGATCACCACCAGGATGGCGATGAACAGGGTGTATCTCAGGCGTTTCACGCGGCGACTGCCTTTCTCCAGGCGCGCCACCCGGGTCGTAAAGTACTCATATTGATTCTCTATCCACGTCTGCTCCACCCCACATTCCTCGCGCACGTCCAGCTCATGGCAGGTGAGGGTCCGAACGTCCGCAGGCTCGATGCCCTTGAGGACGAATCCGATCCAGCCGAAACCGCGGAATTTGTCGATTCCCGATAGCGCGAGCACCTCGGTCGCGTCCACCCGGTGATCCGTGCCCGCGAGTCGCAGATAGAATCTCGCCCGCAGAGTCTCGGCGAGCGCCCGGTACGTCAGGTGCTTGCCGAACCAGCGCTTGCCTTGCAGCACGTGGTACACGCCCAGGCTCCCCAGCAGCGTCAGCAGGTAAGCGATCAAGAGGATCCGCGACTCGACCAGCTTGTCGTAGACCAGGTACGCCACGCCCATCGCGAACGCCGTGATCGCAAACAGATCGAACAGGCGGTCCGAGCGGCGCTGATAATGGACGGCGAGCGCGTCCGCCTTGCGGTATTGCGCGTCGATGTCCTCGAGCGGGCCCCGGGCGGCCAGCGGCACCGACACGGGCAGCGCCCCCATCAGGGAATGCGCGGTCGGCAGACGCGCAGCGTCGCTCAGCCGGCGGAACTCGAGGTTGTAGCTGTTCAGGTCGGCGAGCTGGCGCTTCAGCCACGACGGCATGGTGCGCTGCAGCTGCAGCACATTCTCCCCGACACCGAGCAGGAAGCAGGGTGTTCGGCAGTCCGACGCACGGGCGATGCCGCTGCGCGCGGTGGGTGTCCAGTAGACCAGCGGGACGGCGCAGTCGGATTCCTCACGCGTCTCGATGAACTCGATCGGCTCAAGACCGTCACTCGCATCGGTACGCACACCGAGGTAACGAAGCACCGTGTCGGCAGTGCCGCCGGAGAGGTGGGACGCGCGGCCGTCCCACAGAGCGAGCAGCAGGCTGCTGCGCCGGATGAGGGCATCGGTCAGGTTCGCATACATCGCATCACGCTGCGCCGCGGAGTGCTGCGGCAACGCCTCGCCGATCGAGACCGACGACAGTTCGTCGCAGCGGATGTCCGGGTGCTGCAGCAGCGCCTTGAGTGAGGCCAGCGTCTCGGCGTCGAAATCGGCGGCGTATTGCTCGAGCGGCATGGGCAGCACCGCCTCGACCCCCACCCCCAGCGCCAGGGCGGTCTGTGCGACCAGCAGATCCGCGCCCTGCGCCATGCCCACGATCATGCGCAACTCCGTATCCGGCAGCAGTGCCCGGAGCTGCTGGACGAAACCGGTCACGGCCTCCCGCAGGCGCGGGAGGTCGTCAGGATCGAGGTCCCTGTGTCCCGACACCCCGACCATGAACGGGGAATTTACAACCGGTGAGGGGGCGAGCAAGTTCAAAGTGCCACGGGTGTCAGGTCCGGATCCGGCGGCATTGTGCGGGCGATGCCCGCCCGGCCACAATGCCTGGCGGCTGACCGAAACCCTGCCAGCTGGTGCACCGACGGAGCATGCGCTCTTCCCGGTGCTCTGGCCGCTGAGGCGGCCAGTGAACAGGACCCTCAGGCGAACCCGTGCGTGATGGCGTAGGCCGCGACCGCCGCCGCGGATCGCAGGCCGAGCTTGCGCATGAGATTGGTGCGGTGCTTCTCCACCGTCTTGTGGCTCAGCGACATCAACTGCGCCATCTCGCGCGTGCGGTACCCCTTGGCGATCAGCGTGATGACTTCCTGCTCGCGGCTGGTGAGCGCACCCGCCGGACGCGGGCGCCCGGGGAGCCGATCCGAGGTCTTGGCGTAGGCGGTCACCATCCGGTCGAGCGCCGAGGGACTGATGTAGCCCTTGCCGGAGGCGACGCGGTGAACGGCGTTGAACAGTTCCGCGCGGCTATCGCTCTTCAGGACGTAACCGTCGGCGCCGGCACGCAGCGCCGTCTCGATGAACATCTCGTCGCGGCGCACCGTCAGGACCAGGACCCGCACCTCCGGCCACCGGTGCTTCAGATGCGCGATCGTCTCCGGACCACTCTTCAGATCCGTCGCAAAATCTACGATGGCCACATCGGGTTGCGAGGTCGTCAGGCTCTGCAGCGCCTCCCGCTGGATCACGGTCGCCGCGACCACCTCCAGGGCGTCATCGCTTTGCAGCAGGGCGCACAGTCCATCGCGCATGATGCCGGCTTCATCGGCGACGAGAACCCGGGTTTTGCGGGGCCCTGGCTCGCTCGCTAAAGGAGCTGCCTTGGGAGCGGCAGCCATGGTCGACCATTCCTCTGCGGCGACGCCATATGGATAAGACACAGCTAGCAGGTTAGGCTAAGGAGGGATCGAATACTCTACGGGGGATCCCTACCGGGAGCTTCGTAGTGTCCCCCCAAGGTTTGCCGCGATCGCGCGGTATACGCAGTGGGGCGGATGTGAAGCTAGACTAGGGTGTCGTTCGGCTGGTACAGACGGAATTCACATGAGTGGTGAACGCGCGGGGCAGACCAGCGAGGAGAACGCGGTGGCTTCGGCGCATACGCCGGGCGTGCGCGCGGCCATTGCGCGCGCCAAGCTCGAATGGGAGTGCACGGTCGATGCGCTCCCGGACCTCATCTGCCTGCTGGATGGCAGGGGGCACGTCGTGCGCGTCAACCGCGTGTGCGAGCGCTGGCATCTGGGCTCGATCGCCGAAGTACTCGGGCGCGAGCTGCACGATGTATTGCACCCCAACTGCAGCGCGGACGCCTGCCAGCTGGACGAGTCGCTGCGATCGGGGTGGCTGAGCCTGCAGGCAGGGGGTCCGGCGGAGTTCGAGCTGCGCGACGCCCTCCTGGAGCGGGCGCTGCACGTGAAGCTGCGGCGCATGACGCCCGGCGCGGCCAGCACCGCCACCGAGCCGCTGGCCGTGGCGGTGCTCGCGGACGTGACGGCGCTGCATCTGGCGCGCGAAGCGCTGAGCACCATCAATCTGGAGCTCGAATCGCGCGTGCGCCTGCGTACCGATGCGCTGGCGGACGCCAATCGTGACCTGCAGAATGAAATCGTGCGCCGCGAGGCCGCCGAGCAGGCCTTACGGCGCTCGCGCAACGAGCTCGCCGCGCTGTCGCGACAGCTGATCACCGCGCAGGAGATGGAGCGCAAGCGCATCGCACGCGAGTTGCACGACTCGGTGGGGCAGCAGCTGAGCGCCATCAAGTATGGCCTGGAACGCGGCGCCGAACTGGTGCAGCAGGCGCGCCCGCATGACTCGCAATCGATCCTGCAGCGCGCCATCGCCTCCCTCCAGCAAGCGATGGAGGAGATCCGCGGCATCGCCATGAATCTGCGACCCGCGGTGCTGGACGATCTGGGGGCGGCGTCGGCGGTTTCCTGGTTCTGCCGCGAGTTCGCGCAGAGCTATCCGAGTCTCACGCTGCGCGAGGCCGTGGCGGTGGTCGATGCGGACATCCCGGAACGCCTCAGCACCGCCGTGTTCCGCAGCCTGCAGGAGCTGCTCAACAACGTGGCGAAACACGCGCAGGCTCGCCAGGTGGTGGTGTCGCTGGCGCGCTCCGCCGACCAGCTGGTGTTGGAAGTCACCGACGATGGCGTGGGACTGGAAGCGTCAGTGTCCAGCGCCTCGATGCGCTCGGGGCGGGGGATGCGCAATCTGCGCGAGCGCGCCGAGATGACGGGGGGACAGATGCGGCTGCAGCCCGGCGCGGCCGGCGTGGGTACTCAGGCGCGCATCGAATGGCAACTCGGTCCGAGCGAGGCCCGCAAGACCGACGCCGCGTGACTCAAAGGTCGGCGCCGGCGCGGCCGCAGATCAAAGAGCGCGACCCTCGAAGCTCTGCTCGGTGTCCCGGGTCGGCAACAGGCCGTTACGCACCGCGAACAGCGTGACGGCCGCGGTGTTGTGCAGTTCGAGTTTGCGCATCAGATTCGCGCGGTGCTTTTCCACCGTCTTGACGCTCAAGCGCAGCGCCACCGCGACGCGCTTGTTGGACTCCCCGAGCGCGATGCGCGTGAGCACCTCGCGTTCGCGTTCCGTGATCCTGGGGCAGGGGTCGCTGGCCGGATCGTTGCGGCGCAGATAACCGGACACCAGCCGTGCGGACACCGGCTCGGAAAAGTACTTCTGGCCGGTGATCACCGAGCGGATCGCCTGCAGCAGCTCTGCGCGGCTGGCATCCTTCAGCACGTAGCCATCGGCCCCGGCCCCCAGCGCGGCCGCGATGTACTCGTCCGTGCAGTAGGCGGTGAGCACCAGTACCCGCAGGTCCGGGCACACGGCGCGCAGCTCATCAATGGTTCGCAGCCCCGAGCCGCCCGGCATGGCGAGATCGGTGATCACCAGCGTCGGGTTCGAGCCCTGCACCACCCGCACGCCCTCGGCTCCGGTGCTGGCTTCGCCGACCACCTTCAGGTCCGGTTCCAGCTCGATCAGGGCGCGCAGCCCCTCGCGCAGGATCGCGTGATCCTCGACCAGAACGATGCGTGCTGATGTGTGCGTCATGTACCCCGCCGGTAGATGCGTTGCGGTATTGCTCCCCATAATTCTTGTAGACCTTAGTCAGGGAGAATTCGTTATTTCCTGCGGGGAAGCATGCCCGGAAAGTCAACGGTGGTCTACCATGCGCACGGGTGCATGGTTCACACTTACGACAAGATACACGGTTACCCCACCTGTTATGTCCTTCGGGCGGAGAGTAAAAGGAGCCAATGCACGCGCGGTGGGCCGTTCGGTTGGCTATGACAGTGCTCGCGGCGGCGGCGGGCGGGGTCGCGCACGCGGACATTTACAGCTTCGTGGACGGCTCCGGGGTCACGCACTTCAGCAACGTGCCGGTCGACAATCGCTATCGCCTGCTGCTCGCCACGCCGGTTGAGGAGGGCGCCGAGCACGCCGGCAAATGGCTGGCGAAGTCCACGCTCTACGATCCGCTGATCGACCGGGCCGCGCGCTCCGCCGCGGTGCGCCCGGAGTTGGTGCGGGCGGTGATCGTGGTGGAGTCGGCCTTCAACCCGCGCGCGGTGTCGAAGCGGGGCGCGGTGGGGCTGATGCAACTCAGGCCCGCTACCGCACGGCGCTACGGGGTGTCCGATGCCTTCGATCCAGAACAGAACATCACCGCGGGCGCGCACTACCTGCGCGACCTGATGGCGCGATTCGGCAATGATATGGAACTGGCGCTGGCGGCGTACAACGCGGGTGAGGAGGCGGTCGAACGCTACGGCCGCAGCATTCCGCCCTTCTCCGAAACCCGTCATTATGTACCCGCTGTCATGCGCGTTTACCATAAGCTCCTTTCCCAACAGCGCAGCGGCTGATCTACCGTAATCACCTACCCTCGGCTTACGTGCTTCCCCTCCGTTAGCTAGAGCGCGTGCCCACTCGCTAGCGCGGTCGTTTTTGACCACCATGGGGCAAACAAGACCACACAGCTAAAGCGCCTTCGGGCGCACACGGTGGCCCCCGCGATGTACAAGATGTACGACCCTGCCCGTTTTGGGAAACCTCACGTCCGCGGCTTTACCCTGCTGGGAAAGTCACGCGTCAAGGCGGCGCGCGCCCAGATCGATGCGCTCGACAAGGCGCTCGAGCAGTATCGGCTCGACGTCGGGCGCCTGCCGAGCACCGAAGAGGGACTGGCGGCGCTGCAGGTCGCCCCGCAGGGTGTGACCAACTGGGAGGGTCCGTACCTGAAGAAGGACGTGCCGCTGGACCCCTGGGGTCACCCGTACGTGTACGCGCAGCCGGGCACGCACCAGAACGATTTCGATCTACTCTCCTATGGCCGCGACGGACAGTCCGGCGGTAGCGCAGAGGACGCCGATCTCACGAACTACTGAGTCAGCACCATGGAGTTTCGCATCAAGGCACTGGACGCCAGCTCGAGCGTGATCTCTTGCGTCGTGGACGCGGTGGACGAGGCGGAGGCGCGCCGCCAGCTTGCCCTCAAGGATCTCAAGGTCATCTCGCTGGAGCCGATGCGGCGGCTGCGGCGGCTGTTCCAGGCGCCGCAGCTGCAACTGGCAGTGTTCAGCCAGCAGCTGGTGTCGCTGCTGGACGCCGGCCTGTCGCTGGTTGAGGCGCTGGAGGCTCTGGCGCAGAAGGAACCCAACAACAGCACCAAACACACGCTGGATCGCATCCTCGCGCGCTTGTACGAGGGCCAGACACTCGGCGCGGCGGTGGCCGAGCATCCGGCCACCTTTCCGGACCTGTACGTCGCCTCGGTGCGCGCCAGCGAGAGGACCGGCGCCTTGCGCGAGGCGCTGACGCGCTACATCGCCTACCAGGAGCAGGCGGACGCGCTGCGCAAGACGCTCGTCAATGCCTGCATTTACCCCGCCGTGCTGCTGGGGGCGGGCCTGCTGGTGACCCTGTTCCTCATGGGCTACGTCGTGCCGCGCTTCAGCTCGATCTACGAGGATGTCGGCAGCGACCTGCCGTTTGCCTCGCAGCTGCTGCTGCGCTGGGGGCAGCTGATCGATGCGCATGCGGGACTCGTCATCGTCGGCGCCATCGCGGGCCTCGCCGGGGCGATTTACGGCATCGGACGGCCTGCAGTGCGTAAAGCCGCCGGCGCCTGGCTGGCCCGCATTCCCGCGATCGGCCGCCAGCTGCACGTCTATCAGCTGGCGCGGCTGTATCGCACGGTCGGCATGCTGGTGCGCGGCGGCATGCCCGTGGTCCAGGCGCTGCGCATGTCGGGCGGCGTGGTGTTCGCCGCTTCGCGTGTCGCCTATGCCGCCGCCACCCGCGCGGTGACCGAGGGGCAATCGCTCGCCGAGGCGATGGAACGCAACGGCCTCACCACTGCGGTGGCGGCCCGCATGCTGCGGGTCGGTGAGCGCAGCGGCAACATGGGCGAGATGATGGAGCGCATCGCGGATTTCTTCGATGAAGAGCTGGCTCGCTGGGTGGCGGTGATGACGCGCCTGATTGAACCAGTGCTCATGATTGTGATCGGATTGATCATCGGAGTGATTGTCGTGCTCATGTACTTTCCGATCTTCCAGCTCGCCGGGAGCATCAAATGAACGCCGCGGTGGATGAGCTGCTCGATAAGCCGGCGGTGGCGACTGCCGCCCCCGCAGGCGCTGCGGGCACCGCCAGGAGCGCGCCGGCCGCGGTTCCCGCCGCGCCCGCTGTGCTGATCGATGAGCCCTCGATCGCGCGCGCCATGCAGGAGGCGCAGCAGGCGAAGCGCCCGGTCCTCGAGGTGCTGGCGGAGAGCTGCGGACTGGCCGGCGATCGCTATGCGCGGGCACTCGCCGGCGCGTTCGATTACCGCTTCGTCTCGAGCGGGGAGCTGGCGCAGCTCGAGCCGGATTTCTCCGTGCTGGCCCCGTCGGATGCCACCCGCCGCCACTGCGTGGTGGTACACGAGGGTGAGCGGCTGCTGGCGGTGTTTGCCGATCCGTTCGATCAGGCGTTGCGCGGCTGGCTGGAGCTGCGTGTCAGCGCGCCCCTCGAATGGGCGCTGGCGGCCCGTGAGGAACTCGCCAACCTGATCGCGCGCCGCGCCGAGGCCCTGCGGGCCATCGATACGGTGCTGCCGGAGACCGACGAGGGAGCCAAGGGCGAGGAGGGGGTCGACAACCTCTCCTACGTCAGAATCAGCGAGGACACGAGTCCCGTGGTGCGCCTGGTGCACTCGACCGTGTACGACGCGTTGCGCGCCGGCGCCAGCGACATTCACCTCGAGTCGATCGCGAGCGGGCTGGTGGTGCGCTATCGCCTGGATGGAGTGCTCGCGAGCATTGCGACCGTACGGGGCGTGGAGATCGCCGAGCAGATCATCTCGCGCATCAAAGTGATGTCGGAGCTGGACATCGCCGAGCGCCGTGTTCCCCAGGACGGCCGCTTCAAGATCGCCATCAACGGCCGACCGATCGACTTTCGCGTGTCCATCATTCCGAGCATCTTCGGCGAAGACGCGGTGCTGCGCATCCTCGACAAGCAGGCGCTCACCAAGATGAGCGGCCTGCGCCTGGATGTGCTGGGTTTCGAGTGGAGCATCGTCGAGCAGTTGCGCCGACTCGCGGCGCTGCCGTACGGCATGCTGCTGGTCACCGGCCCCACCGGCAGTGGCAAGACTACCACCTTGTATGCCGCTATCTCCGAGACGCAGACCGGGCGCGACAAGATCATCACCATCGAGGATCCGGTCGAGTACCAGTTGCCGGGAGTGCTGCAGATCCCGGTGAACGAGAAGAAGGGCCTCACCTTCGCCCGCGGGCTGCGCTCGATCCTCAGGCACGATCCCGACAAGATCATGGTGGGCGAGATCCGCGACCCGGAGACGGCGCAAATCGCCATCCAGTCAGCGCTCACCGGGCACCTGGTCTTCACCACGGTCCATGCCAACAACGTCTTCGACGTCGTCAGCCGCTTCGTGCACATGGGGGTGGATAGCCATGGGTTCGTGTCGGCGCTGTCGGCGGTGATGGCGCAGCGGCTGGTGCGCATCGTGTGCGAGCAATGCTCCGAGGCCTACATGCCCTCGCGCGAGCTGCTCGAGGAATCGCATGTCCCGATCGTGACCAGCGCCTCGTACAAGTTCCGCAAGGGGCGCGGATGCGGGCACTGTCGCGGCACCGGCTATCACGGCCGCAAGGCCGTCGGGGAGTTGATGGTGCTGAACGACGAGATACGCGAGGCGATCGTCAGCCGCGTGCCGGTGCGGCAGCTGAAGGAGCTGGCGCACCAGGCCGGGGTGCGCCTCATCCGCACCGCGGCGCTCGATCTGGTGCGCCGTGGTCAGACCACCGTCGAGGAGGTGAACCGTGTCACCATTATGGCGTGACGAGGTCGGAGCCTACCTCTCGCCGCAGCGCCTGTGCCTGGTGCGCATGAAGCGCGGCGTGAAGCCGACCCCCATCGCCGAGCACGAGCAGCGCTTCGAGGGCTCCAGGACCGATTCCTGGGCGGCGGCGCTCGAGGCATTCGCGAGTCTGCTCGGCCAGAGCCCGTGGACTGGCGCGAGCACGCGGGTCGTGATCGCCGACCACTGGGCGCGTTACGCCATCGTCCCCTGGGTCGCCGCGCTCAACTCCGCGGAGGAGCGCCTCGCGCACGGCCGGCAGCTCCTGACCAGCCTCTACGGGGAGGCCGTGGCGGCCTGGGACGTACGCATCTCGGAGGCCCCGCCGCAGGCGACGCGGGTGGCGTGCGCGGTTCCCGGGGAGCTGCTGGCCGGCGTGCGCGCCGCCTGCGCCGCGCACGGCAGCGCGCTGCTTTCGCTGCAACCGCAGCTGGTGGCCGCCTACGAAGCCTGGCGGCCTTGTCTGCCGCAGAGCAACGCCTGGTTCGTGAGCGTCGAGCAGGGCTCGCTCGCTGCAGCCCGTCTCGGGCGCTACGGCTGGGAGCGTGTTCACGGCGTGCGCATCGGCTCGGACTGGATGCGCGAGCTCAAGCGCCTGCAGACCTTCGGCCGGCTCGCCAGCAACAGCCCGCAGGAGGGCCAGGTGTACGTCGACGCTCCCCACGCCTGGCGCCAGGTCGCAGCGACCACGGCGAACGCCGGCCAAGGGAGCGGCCTGCAATGGCTCGAGGAGCCGAACGGGCCGATGACGACTCTGCAGCGTCTGGGCAGGACCCGGCGGTTGGCCGCATGAGCGCACCCCTGGTCAATATCGATTTCGTCGCGCGGCGCTCACGCCTGACTCTCGCGGGCGCGCTGTTGCTGCTGCTGGGCGCGAGCGCGGCGGTGGGCACCTATGTCGAATACCGGCTCATGCAGGCGCGCCGCGCCGGCCTGGAACTGAAACTGGAGGCGGCCACGCGCCGCAATCATCACGAGCCGGGGCTCGACGCGCGCACTGCCGGATTCGCCGAGGCCGCAGGGCGCATGGCCGAGCAGCTCGGGGCGCCCTGGACGGAGCTGCTGGCGGAGCTCGAGGCCGCGAGCCGTGATTCCTCGGGGCAGATTGCCGTCCTTTCGATCGAACCGGATCCCGTCAAGCACAACGTGCACATCACCGGCGAATCGAAAGACTTGCCCCTGGCACTCGCCTACGTGCAGCGCCTGCAGGCGAGCAGCCTGCTGCGCTACCCGATGCTCGACAGTCATGAGGTGAAAACCGACGACGCGCAACGGCCGGTGCGTTTCGCGATGAGCGCCGAATGGAGGGAAGCGCCGTGAGCCTCGAGGAGCGCCAGCCCGAGGCACCAGCCTCTGCCACGGCGGGAGCCGTGGTGGAGGCGCCGGCCGCGCCGGTGCTGGCCGGCGCGAGCGCGCCGCGCAGCCCCGTGGCGGCTCTCCCGCAGCGCATTTCGCCCCTGGCCCGGGTGCAGGCGGCGGCGACGCAGCTCGGGCCGCAGCTGCAGTACCAGATCATGCGCCTCGGTCCCGCCGGCCAGGTGGGGCTCGTCGGGCTGGTCGCGGCGCTGGTGTTCGCCGCCAGCACGCTGCTGCCGGCACGTCTCGCGCTCGATGCCCTCAGTGCGAGCATCGTGCGGGCGCAGCACCCATCGGCCGTGTTGAGCGCCGACCAGGCCGCGCCACGGCTGGTCGAATCGCTCCCGAACCGCAACCAGATACCGGCGGTGATCGGGCTGATCTATGCCCAGGCGAAGGAGGCCGGCGTGCCGCTTGACACCGGACACTACGTCTTCAGTCCCCCGAAGGCGAGCGCGCTCGCCCGCTATGACCTGGACTTTCCGGTCAAGGCGAGTTATCCGGACATCCGCAAGTTCATCAATCACACCCTGACCGCGGTGCCGGCGGCCGCGCTCGCCAAACTGCACGTCGAGCGCAAGACCGTGGGCGACCCGATCGTGAACGCCGATATCGGTTTTGTGGTTTTCGTACGCAGCGAGTAACGACCTTGAACCTGAGCAAGCGCGGCAAATGGCTGACCGGCATCGCGGCGTTGATCGCCGCGTACGTGGCATTCGGCCCGAAGGACTCCGACTCCGTGGAGCCCGCCAAGGCCGCTGCCCGGCCCGCAGCGCACACCACGCACGCCGTGACGAGCACGGTATCCGTGCCGGTGGCGCGCTCGCTGCTGGCGCTCGCGCACCGCGTGGTGGACCCGACGGCGGCCGGTGCGCTGTTCGCGACGCACTCCTGGTTCGTGGCGCCGCCGCCGCCGCCGCCGGCGCCTGAGGTGAAGCCCGAGCCGCCGCCGAAGCCGGTGGCGCCGCCCTTGCCCTTCACTTACATGGGCAGCTATGCCCCCAACGGCGCCAAGCCGGTGTTTTTCCTGACTCAGGGTGATCGCGTCTACGACGTGCACATCGGTGACACGCTTGACAATACCTATACTGTGGACGCGTTCACCAACGGCGCTCTGGTCTTCACGTATAAGCCTCTCAACCAACAACAACAACTCATGACAGGAGGCGCTCCGTGAGGACTACATGGCGTCACATTGCGGGGACAGTACTGATTCTGGGCTTGCTGGGCGGCTGCGCGGCCGATCGCCTGCATCGTGACGGCCTGGTGGCCATCGAGCGGGGCGAGTACGAAAGCGGCGTGGCACTGCTGAATCAGGCGGTGCAGAACGATCCGCACAACATGACCTTCCGGCTGGACTTGCAGGCCCGCCGTGATGCGGCGATCCAGCAACTCATCGCGATGGCAGATACCGCGCGCGGCGCTCATCAACTGGAGGTCGCGGCGCAGGACTACAAGCGGGTCCTGGCTCTTGATCCCAATAACGACCGCGCCAAGCGCGGCCTCGCCGGCCTGGAAGGGGATGCGCGGCACGGGGAGATCGTCGCGCAGGCGCGCAAGGACTACGAGCGCAAGGACTACGACGCGGCCGAAGCGAAATTGCGCGGCGTGTTGAGCGAGGACCAGGGCTATGGTCCGGCGCATGATCTGGCAACCGCGATCAACACCGCACGCGGGCCGATCACGGTGGCGCCGCGGCTCAAGACCCGCGACAACCACAAAGTCACGCTGCAGCTGCGCGACGCGCCCACCAAGATGGTGTTCGAGGTGCTCTCGCGCGAGACCGGCATCAATTTCATCCTCGATAAGGACGTCAAGAGCGACACCAAGACCACCATCTTCGTGCAGGACGTGCCGGTCGAGGAGGCGATCGACCTGGTGCTCGATCAGAACGCGCTGGCGCGCCAGATCCTCGCCGACAACATGGTGTTGATCTACCCGAACATTGCCGCCAAGCAGAAGGACTACGAGCAGCAGATCGTACGGACTTTCTATCTCACCAATGCCGTTCCCAAGGACGCGGAGAGCATGTTGAAGACCGTGCTGGCCGCCAAGACGATGTTCGTGGACGAGCGCACCAACGTGCTGGTGATACGCGATACCCCGGACGTCGTGCGCATGGCGGAGAAGCTGGTGGCCTCCCTCGATGTGGCCGAGCCCGAAGTCATGCTGGAAGTGGAGGTGCTGGAGCTCTCGCGCAGCCGCCTGCAGGATCTCGGCATCCAGTACCCCACCAGCGCGGCCTTCAGCCCGTCGCACGTTGCCGCCGCGGCCGCCACGGGCGGCGGCTCCGGCAACCTGCTGCTCTCGGACCTGTCGCACCAGAACTCCGACACCATCGGCGTCGCCGGCTCCCTCGCCGTCACGGTGAATGCGATGAAGCAGGCGGGTCTGGTCAACACTCTGGCGAGCCCGCGGATCCGGGCGCGCAACAAGGAAAAAGCCAAGGTGCTGATCGGCAGCAAGGAGCCGGTCATCACCAACAGCGTGACGCCCACCGCCTCCGGCGCGCCGGTGGTCACCGGCAGCGTCCAGTACCTCGACGTCGGTCTGACGCTCGAGGTGCAGCCGACCATCTACCTCGACAGCGACGTGGCGATCAAGCTCAGTCTGGAGGTGAGCTCGATCCTGAAGCAGGTTGCCACCGCCTCGGGAACCATCGCCTACGAGATTGGCACGCGCAATGCCAACACGCTCCTGCGCCTGAAGGACGGGGAGACCCAGATCCTGGCGGGGCTGATCCAGGAGTCGGATACCCGCACGGCGAACACCATTCCCGGTCTGGGCGACATCCCGATTCTCTCGCACCTGTTCGGCACGCATCACACCGACCACGAGAAGGACGAGATCGTGCTGTCGATCACCCCGCGCATCATCCGCATGCAACCGCGCCCCTCGAGCGATGCGACCGAGTTCTGGTACGGCACCGAGACCCGCACCCGCAGCGTCCCCTACGGCGCCAGCTCCGCCGCCGAGGGCTCGACCAGCCCACCCGCCGGCAGCGCCCCCGCGCCCGCCGGCAGCGCCCTGCCGCCGGAGGTGCCGCAGTCGCCCGCTGGCGCCGCCCCGGCCGCACCCGCGGAGAGTACCCCGGGCGAGGCGGCGAGCGCCGCGCTCTCGAATTCGACCGCACTGGCGGCCGCGGCCGCTCTCAAGGCCGCCGCCGCTTCGCGAGGACTACCGAGTACCTCGGTGCCGGCGACTGTGGCGTCCAATAACCCGCCCGCGGCCGCAGCGGCCTCCGGGGCTGCCGCATCCGCCGCGAGCTCGGCGCTGACGCTGGAGGGCCCGAGCGAGGCGAAAGTGGGCGAGGAGTTCCAGGTGACGGTGCGCCTCGCCACGGATCAGTCGATTACGCACCTGCGCTCGCAGCTGCGTTTCGACGCGAGCGCGCTGCAGCTCGTCAGCGCCAGCCCCGGCGACATGGTGCCGGCGGCCGCGGGCAGCCCCAAGGTGGACACTCGCGGCAGCGGCGCGCAACTGGACGTTACCACGACGTCCGACGAGCCGGTGCAGGGCAGCGGGAGCCTGATGGTGCTGCAGTTCAAGGCGGTGGCCGCGCGACCGGCGACCAACATCATGGCGATGCTGAACGTGCTGGGCGGGTCCGGGGCTGCAGTCGGCAGCAGCGCCTCACCGCCGCTCAAGATCGCGATCCAGCCCGCGTCGCAGTGAGCGCCGCCGCCGACGTGAGACCCATGCGACCCATGCACACACGAGGCTTCACCATCATCGAGCTGGTCATCACGCTCGCGATCGTGGGCCTCATGGCGACCGCGGCCATGCCGCTCGCGCAGCTCGTGGCCAAGCGCGAAAAGGAGGCGCAGCTGCGCACGGCGCTGCGGGACATCCGCAGCGCGATCGATGCCTACAAGGTGGCCTCCGACACCGGCCACATCCCGAAGGAGCTGGGCGCCTCGGGCTATCCGCCGGACCTGAAGTCGCTCTACGCGGGCGTCGAGGACGCGGCGAGCGAGAAGAAGGCGATGCTGTACTTCCTGCGGCGACTGCCGCGCGACCCGTTCTTCCCCGACGGTACGGTGCCGCCGGAGCAGAGCTGGGGGCTGCGCAGCTACGCGAGCCCGCCCGACGATCCGCAGCCGGGCGATGATGTCTACGACATCTACTCGCTCGACAAGGGCGTCGGGCTGAACGAGGTCCACTACCATGATTGGTAGGGCGCGCACCGGAGGGGAAGGCGGCTTCACGCTGATCGAGCTGCTGGTGGTGATGATGATCATCGGCACGCTGCTCTCGATCGCCGTGCCGCGTTACTTCCGTACCCTGGCGCACGCCAGGGAGACAGTGTTGCGCCAGGATCTGGCGATCCTGCGCGAGGCCATCGACAAGTACTACGCCGATCTCGGCCAGTATCCCGACACCCTCGCGGCGCTGGCGGACAAGCGCTACGTACGCTCCCTGCCCGTCGATCCCTATACCAAGGTCGCCGACAGCTGGACGCTGGTGCAATCGGAGGATCCGGATCATCCCGGCATCAAGGATGTCCACAGCGGCGCGTCCGAAACGGCGGCCAACGGCACCCCGTTCGCCTCCTGGTAGACCGATGCGCGCGCGCGCCTCCCAGGCGGGATTCACGTACCTCGGCATCCTGGCCGCGGTCATCCTCATGGGGCTGCTCCTCACGGCGGCGGCGCGCGTCTGGACACTCACCGAGCAGCGCGAGCGCGAGACTCAGTTGTTGTTCGTGGGCGATGCCTTTCGCATGGCGATTTCCGGCTACTACGCGCACGGCCACCGCTATCCCCAGACCCTGCAGGACCTGTTGCTCGATGATCGATCGCCCGTCCCGCTGCGCTACCTGCGCCGTCTCTACTTCGATCCCATGACCAACAGCGCAGACTGGCAGCTGGTGCTAGCCCCGGAAGGGGGCATCAAGGGGGTGTACAGCGGCTCAATGCGCACACCGATCAAGCGCGCGAACTTCGCGCCCGTCGACGCCTTCTTCGCCGACAGCGATTGTTATTGCGCCTGGCAGTTCGTGTACGAGCCGCGCTTGCGCCGCTGGGGCGCTCCCGGAAACCCAGCACCCGGCAATCCAGCACCTGGCGGTCCGGCTCGTGGCGGCCCGGCTCCTGGCGGTCCGGCTCCTGGCGGTCCGGCTCCTGGAATTCCGATTCCTGGCTATCTGAACCCGCAATAGCCCGCCCGGGCATTGTCAAATCGCCTGCTTGCACCGACGGCTTCCCCGTGCCGCCAACCTTCTGACACGCCCGCTTTCGGGCTCCGACTGTTGATTATGTTAGCTCTGTTGCGGCGCACGTGTCCGAATAGGGTTTAACGGTAGGGAGAGTGGGTATTCAAATCTACCCATTTTAGGAATGAGGGGTATTACGTAAGGGCGCACACAGCTCTATGTTTCGCTGCGACGACAGCGAGAGTTTCGACCGAGCAGAGGTCTGACGCAGCGGACGGTTCATCGAGGGGGGCGGAGAACGCGAGGGAAGCCGGCGCGCACAACCCCAGCCGCGAGAGCCGATCGGTCTTAGAAGCAATCACAGAAGCATCGTGTCTGAATCGAATACAGGTCGGGGCGATGCACGCCCTTCACAGTCACTCACGGGTGTTCACCGCTCTCCGCTTGGCGGCGGACCTGGTTGGAGGCGTTATGTTTAATACACGCGGTTGGATTGCGTTGGGGTTGCTGAGCGCGTTCGCACTGCCCGCGATGGCTCAGTCTTTCCGTGTTCAGTGTCCAACCAGCACCATCACCCACCCGAACGCGGCCAGCAACAATTCGGAGCCGGCCAACATCGGCCCGGGCGTGAAGGGCGCGATCAAGTGCCAGCAGATCTCCGGCGGCGACGGCTACGCGACCATGGGAGACGGCACCCAGACCTACCTGTTCTCGTTCGGGCCGCTGTCGGGCCTCGCAGACATAGCGAGGGGGCTGCCCGGTACCGAGTTCCCGAGCGTCTTCAACACCGTGCATGCGGGCGCGCCGCTTCAGCCCGGCGATCCCGCCACCAGCGGCACTACATATAACGGCGCCGTGGGCTTGGTTTTAGATATCCCGAACCTGGTCAGCATTTTCGACATCAGCGAGGTCGGGAACACGGTCACGGTGGTCGGCAACTCGCCGTTGGGTGTGGCTGTCGGGGACCGGGTAACCATCTCGGGGCAGGATACGACCGGCTATAACGGCACCTTCACCGTCACCGCCATCAACGTCCCCAACTCCTTTTTCCCGGCCAACTTTGCTTTCCGTTACACCAACACGACCGCGGGGCTGGCCGCGGTTAACGAATCGGCGACGGCAACCGCAGGACTTGCCCCGAGAATCGACGGCCACGTGGATCCTCGTCCGATCATGGATGTGGGCGTGATGAACGGCAACATCCCGGCGCCGCTCATGGCGATCGACGAGGATGACGAGTTCTTCCTGACCCTTACCAACGTCGGCATGATCATGCGGCCGGACCTGTTCGAGCAGCACACCGTGCACTTCCACGGCTACCCGAACGCGTCCGCGTTCTACGACGGCGTGCCGGATGCCTCCGTCGCGATCAACATCGCCGCGAGCTTCACCTACTACTACCTGGCGCCGGATGCGGGCACCTACTTCTGGCACTGCCACATCACCCCGCCCGAGCACCTGCAGATGGGCATGGTGGGGCAGCTGTACGTGCGGCCGCGGCAGAACCGCTTGACGAGCGCCACGACGCTCAACGCGGGGTTGGTGACGCAGCAGGGCGATCTGCGCACCGCCTGCAGACGTCCTAATGACGGCGCGACCCCGGCCGTTACGACGGCGACAGACATCCTGTGCAGCAATCCGGTGCCGGCAGTACTGACCACTGCCACGGGCGGCGGCAAGTACGCCTACAACGACGGCGACGGCTCCACCGCCTACGACGTCGAGTACCCGCTGCAGATCCACGGCTTCGACCCGAACTTCCACTTCGTCGGCATGACCTTCAACCCGGAAGGCTTCACCGACATGAAGGACAAGTACTTCCTGCTGAACGGGCGCAGCTACCCCGACACGGTGAGCCCCGGCCCCCTGGCAACGCAGACCGTCGATGGCGTCATGCATTTCTCGCAGCCCCTGCCCGCGATCATCAACATCCCGCACGGCGGACGGGCGCTGCTACGCATCTCCGACCTGGACGTCAGCGAGTACCAGACGCTCGCTTCGCTCGGCATCCCGATGCAGGTGATCGGCTACAACGCCAAGCTGCTGCGCGACCAGGCGGGTAACAACCTGTACTACACGACCAATTCGATCACCTTGGGCGGCGGCGAATCGCTGGACGTGATCCTGGACACGTGCCTCGTTCGCACCACGCCTGGGGATCCGTCTTCCGCATGCAACACCACCGCGGTGGGTGCAACGATAGCGGCCGGTACCTACTACCTGTACACGCCGAACCTTGACCACCTGTCGAATGACGCCGAGAACTTCGGCGGCCTGATGACAGAGGTTCATGTCAATTAAGGGGCAGGCAATGAGCGCAACGACGATGAAAAAGGCGAACTCGATGAACAATCGACTGCTTTGCATTGCAGGCGCGGCGGCGGCGTTGCTGCTGCTCGGTTCGGCGCACGCCGCGGCACCGGGGGTGAAGGGGACGGCCTTCACCCTCACCGCGAGCCCGGCATACATCAGCCAGCCCGACGGACAGACGGTCTATTCGTGGGGATATGCCTGCAGCGGCGGCGGGAGTGCGGCGCCGACAACGATCACGCCGCCCGCCACTGGTGTATGTGGTGGCGTGATGCAGATCCCCGGCCCCACGCTGATCGTCACCGAAGGAGTGGCGTTCAGCGTCGCGCTGACCAACAACCTGCCCACTGCGGCCGGCAACACGTCGATTCTGTTTCCGGGCCTGTCGGTCAGCAGCCCGCCCACGGGCGGAGTGGCTGGCCTGCTCACGCAGGAAGCGGCGCCGGGCACCTCAGTGACCTACCACCTGATCGCGAATTCACCCGGGACGCGCGCCTATTACAGCGGCACACAGGGCGACCTGCAGGTCGAAATGGGTTTGTACGGCGCCATCATCGTGCTGCCTAGCACGGCTCCGGCCGGCTGCACGGCGGTGGGTGCCGTTCCTGCCCACTACATCGCGCCAGGCAACTCGCGTGAAGCGGATTTCCGTCTGGCGGCGGCCGCCTACGACCATCCCAGGACCTGCTACGACCGCGAGTACCTGTTCCAGTTCTCCGAGATGGACCTGAACATCCACAACCAGGCGCTGGCGCAGGTCACGGCCAAAGCCGGCTGCGCGGCCGGGACCGCCGGATGCAGCCTCGAGGTTCCGACCGAGCCCTACCACCCCGCGTATTTCATGATCAACGGCCGCTCGATGCCGGACGACATGGACAGCAACTACGCGGTGCAGTACCCGCACCAGCCCTACAACGGCAACCCGCACATGCACCCGGGCGAACAGGTGTTGATACGCGTTATCGGCCAGGGGCGCTGGCAGCACCCGTTCCACGAGCACGGCAACCACGTGCGCATCCTGGGGCGCGACGGCAACCTGATCCTGAGCGCGACCGACGCCAATAGCCTGGCCGGCCCCCTGCAGTTCACGACCACCACCACTCCCGGGCTGGCCTTCGATGGGATTTTCTACTGGACCGGCAAGGGCCTGAACTGGGATGCGTATGGCCACAATCCTGCATCCACAGCGGCATCCACCATGCCCGTGCACGCTGCCTGTGTTCCGGATGCCAACGGCTACAACACCGGTGCGCCCACGGCGATCAACTTCTGGGAGTGGTGCCAGGACCACAACAAGCCGATGCAGGCGCATCCGTTCGGCGATGTGGCGAGCGGCGGACCGGTAACCCTGCCCGATCCGAACCTCTTTACCAACGGCGCGTGGTACGGCGGCAGCCCCTATCTGGGCCCGGATGCGACGACGCGCTTCGCGGGTCCGACCGGCACGACACCACCCTCGGGCACGATCGCCAACTCCCCGACGGGCGAAGCGGGCTTTGCCTTCATGTGGCACTCGCATAACGAGCGCGAGATCACCACCAACAACATATTCCCCGGCGGCATGCTGATGATGATGCTCGTCGATTCACGTGAATTCCAAATCGACGAGTCGAACTAGGACGAGGAGCACGCAATGCGATCCACTACCTATAAGTCGGCCCTGATCAAATCGGGACTGGCGGCTTCCGTTCTCCTGCTGGCCAGCGGCGCGTCCTTCGCCCAGTCAGTGAGCCTGACGGCGGCCGCGACCACCACCACGCTGCCCGACGGCTCAGTGGTGCCGATGTGGGGCTACAGTTGCAGTGCGGCCGCGGTTGCACCTGCCACTTGCGCGTCTTTGAACGCGAACGCCGCCGTCGGGACGTGGTCGCCGGTGGTGATTACCGTCCCGCCCGGCAACCTGGCGATCAGCCTGACAAACAGCTTACCGGCGGCCGTGCCCGAGACGTCGCTGGTGATCGTGGGCCAGTTGGGCGGCGGCCTCGGAACAACCGCGTCTTCCGTGGCGAGTCCGGCTCACGCCACCCAGTCAACCACGTGGCCTATCGCGGGCGACGCGACCGGCCCGCAGAACGTGCCGCCACCGCAGGGGAACCGCGTCCAGTCGTTCTCCACGCCGGTGCTGCCGGGAGCTACGACGGCGCTGAATTGGGTCGGCCTCAAGCCCGGCACCTACCTGATCGAGTCGGGCACGCACCCCTCGATCCAAGGTCCGATGGGCCTGTATGGAATCCTGGTTGTGACGACCGCGCCTGCCGGCACGACCGCGGGATGCGCATATCCCGGCGCCACCGCAGGGACCTGCGCGGTGACCTACAACGCGGAAATCCCACTGCTGCTCAGTGAGATCGATCCGGTCCAGAACGCGGCAGTTGCCAAGGCCGTCACCCTGTCGGGCTTCAGCGAGACCAAGGTCTGGTCCGGCCTGCCAGGCGGCTGTGGAAATCCGGCCACGACGAACTCCGGTAACTGCTATCCGCCGGCCGTGAACTACACGCCGCTGTATTACCTGTTCAACGGAGTCGCGTTCGACAGCAAGTCGAGTGCGACGAGTGCGTCCTACTCGCTCTTTGCGCCTCTGGCATCCACGGCGGCAACTCCGATCACTGGAAGCGTGCTGGTGCGCTTCGTGAATGCCGGCCTGCGCATGCACGTGCCTTCGATCGTCGGCTCTCTGACCACGCCGGCAGTCGTTCCGACCGGCACAACGGCAGTCGCGGCCCCGGGGTTCAGCCTGGTTGCTGAAGACGGCAACCCCCTGCCGGGTGTTTCCCGCGTGCAGAGCGAAGTCTTCCTCGCGGCGGGCAAGACCTACGATGTGAAGATCGATGTGCCGGCCGCCGGCGGAACGGCCCTTCCAGTATTCGACCGCGAACTGAGCCTGTCCGCCAATTCGATCGCGCGCGATGCCGGGATGCTGGCTTACCTCAGCATCAATAGCGCTGCACTTCCCGCCGCCGCCACCGCGGCGTTCGCGGCTGTGCACGCCAACCCAGATACCTACAACTCGGTGATTGCGGGTCAGACGCTCACCGTGTCGGATCCTGGTAAAGGCGTAATCGCCAACGACATCAATGTGAGCGGCGTTCACGTCGTGGGTACCGCACCGACCGGACTGACGCTCCACCCGGACGGGACGTTTGTCTACACGGCTGGCACGACGACTAGCTTTACCTACTGCGGTAACGGTGCGACCGCGGGCGCGGCATGCGCTCTCGTGACACTGGGCGGGGCGCCGATCGAGGCAGCCGCCGGCATCACGTGCGCGAATTCGGCATTCCCCTCGACGGTGTCAACCAGCCTGAGCATCAAACCCCCGGGCGTCCTCGCGGGCTGTAAAGATGCGGCGGGCTATCCGCTGACGGTCAACGCCGCGAGCGTGACGTCCTCTGGATTCGCCACGCTATCCGTCGATCCGAACGGCGGCTTCAACGCGACCGTCACCGGGGCGGGTGCGCACTCGTTCACCTTCAAGGCGCAGAACTCGCAAGGGACTGTCGCTGCCGCCGCCGCGACCGTGACGCTGACCTTCCCGGCCGCCACGAACCTCGCGGTGATCGTGAAGGATCCTGCGGGAGCCACGATCAGCGACTACCGGTGGATCATCGAGGAAGACCGCAGCTTCTACATCAACCCTGCGTGCACGACGAACCCCCCGCCGACGGGCTGCCCGACGGCAGCCAGCGGAATCGTTCCGACCTTCGGCACGAACTTCCACACCAGCTACATGCCGGTCGTGGCTGCAGGCTGCACCGGGCCGCTGTCCTGTGAATCGGGCCAGACCCTCGGCGGTATGGCAGCGGTGTGCGATGTGGGTAATGGTGTTTGCAGGACGGGCGCGTCACAACAGACGCCCCTGAATCCCGCGACGGTCCATCTGGATCCGACCAAGCGCTACTACATCTCGGTTATGCCGGGCGATGCGGCCAACTCGTTCGAGAACGTGAACAGTTGTTTGGATAATCCCACTCCAAGTTGCGGCCACGGTATGGGCGGCGCCCCGATTGCCTGCGTGCCTGTGGCCCCGGCGGTTACGTGCACCGCGAGCAGCGCCTTCCCTGCGAACGTGACCGTGCTGGTGCAACCCAATCCCTTCCCGCCGTCGAAAGTCTCCGTGTTCGTGTTCGAAGACGACTTCCCGCTCAACGGCGAGCAGGATGCAGGCGGCGGAGTCGGCGTGCTCTCGCCGCAGGAGCCGGGCCTCGGGGGCTTCAACCTCACGCTGTTCGATGATGCCGGCGGCACCGGGGATGCGACCGGACAGATGACCTACGACATGTTCAACATGCCGTTATCGAACGGACTGGCCGGAACGATCGATCCGGCCACGGGACTGGATGCATGCCCGATTTCCGGTTCGAATCAGAATCGGGGTTTCGATGGGACGCCGAGCCCAACCGGCATCACCGGCACGATCGTGACGTGCCCGAAATACGAAGCGGATGGCAAGACCCTGTCCCCGCTGGCGGGCCAAGCGGTCGTTTTCAACCTGATGCCCGGCAGATACGGCGTGGTGGCCACCCCGGGGGCCGACCGGATTGCGCGCGGCGAAGAGTGGCTCCAGACCAACACGCTGGACGGCCAGAAGGCGCACGATTCGTTCCTGCGGATCGGCGAGCCGGGCTTCTTCCAGGAGTACGGGCCGGCGGGATACCACGTGTCGATCGGCTTTGCCAACCCGGGGATCATCAACGCCCGCAAACAGTACGTCTGCGGCGGCACCGACCCGAGCAGCCCTCAGCCCGGAGTCCCCTACACCTGCAACAATACGGTGACCGGCACGGTCACAACCGAGCGCATGAGCCGCACCCCGGATGAGCGGCTCTACAGCAGCGGTGACAACGGCAGCTTCGCCTTCACCCAGTGCTACGTGAGCCTTGGGGATGCGGACGGGGAGGACTTCGCGTTCACCAAGTGCGACGCGAACGGGAACTTCAGGCTGAGCGGTCTTCCTCAGGGTGATTGGCGAATCACGGTGTTCGACCAGTGGAACGACATGCTGGTGGACGGCCTGTCGACGCCGGTACGGCTGGGCGGGGGAAGTACCGTCTCCTTCGACGGTGGCACCGGCGCTGGCCATTTCCCACAGTTTGCCATGAACCAGTGGCAGGCCAATATCTACACCAAGACCTTCTTCGACCTTAATGGCAATGGGATTCAAGACGGCAACGAAGGCGGTCTCACGCTGGTGTCGACCAACATTCGCTTCCGCGACGGCAGCTACTCCAATTTCAACAACACCGACCTCACGGGGAACGCGGGCTTCAACGAGATCTTCCCGCTCTTCAGCTGGTACGTGATCGAAACTGATACCACGCGCTACAAGAGCACGGGCGTCCACGTGGTCTACGACGCCGGCGGGCCGTCCGACGGTTCGGCGTGCGGGGGAACCACGGGAACGGTGTGCAGAAACTCCGACATTGGTCACTTCATGGCGAACACGGCCGAACAGATTCCCCTGCCCGCGAACCTGCGGGTACCCGGCGCGAGGTACTGTACGAGCGCGGACTGCCCCACGGGCGACAGCGGAGGAGGCTCCACCGGCCGAGTCGATCCGCCTTTCTGGTTCGGCTCCGAGGGATGGCAGGGCTTTTCCGGGCAGAACAGCTACGTCGAATTCGGCAAGAAGCCCTATATCCCCGGCGAGACCGGAGGCATCCACGGCGAGGTGATTTACGCCTCGACCCGGCCGTTCGATGATCCGGCGCTGCTGCTCCACACCAGCTGGACCCCGGACGTGCCGGGCGTGACCGTCAACCTCTACAAGGAAGGCACGGCGCCGGATGGCATCACTCCGACCCTGACCCTGGTCGACCACACACAGACCAGCAGCTGGGACGCATGGGCGCAGGGCTTCCGTTCCGATGGCGTTCCCAACATGAACTGCCCGGGACAAGGTACGGCCAGCGGCACCAACGCCGATCTGTTCTTCTTCTCGCTGTACAACCAGCCGATGTACCTGGACTTGTACAACTCGCAGCACGGAGGAGCGGCCCCGACCGCGCTGCCGAACAACTCCCAGTTCAAGTGCTACGACGGCATGCACAACTGGAACCAGGTCCAGCCGGCGCCTTACGACGGCATGTACTCGTTCCCGAGCGTCACGAGCCTGAGCCCGACCACCGGCAAGCCCACGGGCACCAACTGCACGGGGTGCATACCGAACCCCGACGCGACGGATGCCTATCGGGTTGGTACCCCTATGCTTCCGGCCGGCAAGTACGTCGTGGAAGTGATCGTTCCTCCAGGCTACGAGCTGGTGAAGGAAGAGGACAAGAACATCCTGATCGGCGACAACTACATCGCGCCGGTGACGCAGCAGTTCGCGGGCCTCGGCAACATCTTCATCCTGCCCGATCAGGCGGAAGTTGCCGCGTACTACAACGCCAACAATCCGCAGAATCCGACCACCACTCTAGGTGCAACTCCACGGCACGAGGGCGACACCGGCAGTGTCGAGACCTTCTGGCCGTGCGTGGGCGCCTCGCGCGTCGTGCCCGACTACATCAGCCTGTTCCCGCAGTCCGGGGAAGTGGCGCCGTTCGCCGGAGCCACCCGCAACCTGTGCGACCGCAAGGAAGTGACGCTCACTGATCAGATGTCGGCGTTGGCGAAGTTCTGGATCTTCAGCTCCACGCACGTCGCCGCCCACTTCACCGGCATAATCACCGACGACTTTACCTCGGAATTCGACCCGTTCTCGCCGGCGTTCGGCGAGAAATTCTCGCCGCCCAACATGCCGATCTCGTTCAGGGATTGGTCCGGAACCGAGGTATCGCGCGTGTACTCCGATCAGTGGGGCGCCTATAACGGCTTGACCTACTCGACCTGGGAAGTCAACCCGCCGAATCCGACCGGCTATGCGCCCACGATGATGGTCACCTGCATGAACGACCCGGGGACCGGGCCGACTCCGGATCCGCTGTTCAACCCGCAGTACAGCCAGTTCTGCTACGAGATCCCGTTCATGCCGGGGCAGACGCAGTACATGGACACGCCGGTCACGCCGACCTCCGCCTTCGCGGGCGCGGGATATAACAACCCCGACTGCGCCTACCCGGCTCTGACGCCGGCCATCGCCGAGGTGGATAGCAATGACGGAGTCGGACCCTGGGCAAGCGCAGCCGGAACCGGTCACACCCTCACGATCAGGGCGCTGGGCGACCAGATGGTGCCCAACAATGCCTACGCGGGACCGGCCGCCACCACCGCACCCTTCAATCAGAAGAAGGTCCTCCGCCACTATGGTTTTGGAACGCAAGGAACGGGATCATCGGCGGTATTGAACGCCCTGAACCCCGGTGGCGGGACGATCTCGATCCCGCTGACCATCAGCAGCTGGAGTGACACTACGATCGTCGCTGGGATTCCGAACAGCGTTGGTGCAAATCCGAACTTTGCGTGCGCAATTCAACAGCAAGCGCAATATGGAGGCTCGACTGCTCATTGCGGTCAACTGGTCATCACGACCTCCACGGGTCAGCAGTCGATCGACGCCGTGACGGTCACCGTCGGGGGCAAAGCTCCGACCCACGTCGCCGCCTCGGGCTCGATCCAAGCCGCGATCGATGCGGCCAAGCCGGGCGACCTGATCATCGTCGATCCGACTTGCGCTACGGCTGCTGCCCCGACGAGTCCGGTGGCGTGCACCAGCAGCACCGCCGTCCACACCCAGGCTGCCCACCAGGAAATGTTGGTGATGTGGAAGCCGGTGCGGCTGCAAGGTGTCGGAGCGGCCTCCAGCCTCATCAACGCGAATGCCCATCCCGCGGGCAAGCTGGACACCTGGCGCCAGCGGATCGATTGTCTGTTCGGCCTGGACCTCAATGGCTCGCCGACCACGTGGAGCAACGCTTGCGCAGCTGGCTGGTTTGGCTTCGTCGCCACCGCCAAGAATCCGCAGATCGACCGGCTCCCGCTGGAGGCCACTGTGGGCTGGGACGCCGGCCTCAACGGCAACCTGGCCGAGCTGTTGCAGGAGCCCTCACTGATGGGGGCGCTGGAAGGAGCAGCCATTACGGTGTTGGCGAAAGGAGTGGATTTCCACGGAGGCGATCCGTGGGATCCCACTCTGCTGGCCGGCTTCCCGACCGGCACGACGCTGCTCACGGCCGGTACCTGTGGAACCGCAGCCGGACCGAATCCGTTCCCGAGCAGCTTCTGGTGCAATCCGTCCAGCATCGACGGCCTGGGCATCACCGACAGCTCCCAGGGCGGCGGCGCCATCTTCGTGCACGGCTGGGGCCATAACCTGCAGATCGCCAACGACCGGATCTACAACAACTCCGGAACGCTCTCGGGCGGGATCAACGTCGGGCAGGGTGAATTTCCTCCCTCGTACCTCGCAGGGAGCGCCACCAACGCGGCTCCCGGATCCTGCCAGAGCAGCCTTATCACTAATCTTCAGCTGCCTTACTGCCTCAACTTGAACGTGAATGTGCATCACAACGCAGTCACGTCGAACTCTTCCACCGGCGACGAATTGTTCTCCGCGACGCCGGCGGGAGCAGGCGGTGTCAGCTTCTGCACCGGCTCGGACTTCTACAAATTCAACTACAACTGGGTTTGCGGGAATCTGAGCACAGGGGACGGCGGCGGTGTCGGCCACATGGGGTTCAGCTACGGCGGTGACATCGAGCACAACTGGATCCTGTTCAACCAGAGCACCAACCCGACGATCACCACCAATGGCGGCGGCCTCCTGATCATGGGCTCCGCCGATGTCGATCCTACTTGCGGCGCTACGACCGACCTGGATTGCGTGCCGGCCCTTGGCTCGGTGGGGCCCAGTGACGGCATCGGCCCCGGCCTGGTCATCAACGCCAATCTGATCATGGGCAACGCCGCCGAAAGTGGCAGCGGCGGTGGACTGCGTCTGCAGCACCTCAACGGCTCGGAAGTGATCAACTTCCCGAACGGCGCGGGCGTTGTCACTTTCCCGGGCCTCAGCGGGGCCAGGTCGCCGTGGTACTCCGCCACCGTTACCAACAACATCATCGTCGATAACGTGGCCGGATGGGACGGCGGCGGCATCTCCCTGCTGGATGCGTTGAACGTGAACATCATCAACAACACGGTCGTGTCCAACGACACCACCGCTTCCTCGGGAGTGCTGTTCAACACGATCGGAGCTCCTTTGGCCAGCGCGTCGGGCCCCACCTGCACGGCGAACTGCGGCACGAACTCCGCGCCGCAGCCGGCCGGCCTGGTGAGCATCCAGAACAGTGCGACTCTGGTGGCGAACTTGCCCGCCACTAACAGCACCACTCCAATCATTTGCCCCGCCGGGCATGGAGGAGGGACCGGTGCCGGCGGCGTTACCAATGGGCTTTGCAGGCAGGTCTCATATCCGGAGCTTTACAACGACGTGTTCTGGCAGAACCGCAGCTTCCACATCGGCGTGGGCGCGCTCGGTGCGGGAACCACGAACCAGCAACACGTGGTCAGCCTGTACAACCCGACGTTACCGTACAGCGGGTCTCTGGGGACTGCGGCCGCGAGCCAGTCGGCCACCGGCGCCTGCGTCGCCGGAACGAGTTACTGGGACATCGGCGTGCGCGGCGACACGGGACCGACCACCCATGCATCCACGTTCACGTTGAGCCCAGAGGCGTCGATCCTGAGCACCGGTGGCTATGCCGGTGGGGGCGCAGGCTTCAGGGCCAACTCGGGATCCAACCCGGCCGTTGTCAGCCAGTACTGCGACGGCTCGCGGATTCCGCCGGAATATCTGGCGGCCTGCCCGGCCAACACAAGCTGCTCGGCGGCGGGCTACCAGGTGCCCCCGGGCATCTCCGATGCGACCGTGCCGAACCCGATCTTCAACCTGACCCCGGCCGCGACGGTGGACGAGGGCAACAACTGGGTCAACATCAGCTGGGGCCCGCTGGCGATGACGAACCCGGTGACCAACGCTACGCTCGGCAACTACGCCCTGACAGCGGGTTCGCCGGCCATCAACTACGTCACGCCCGCCAACTCGGCCACGACTTACACGGCTGCGCCGGACACCGACTTCTTCGGCAACGCGAGGAAGACCAATAACGCGGTGGATGTCGGCGCGGTCGAGTTTGCCGGCGGCGGCGGCGGTGGGGCAACGCTGACTGCCAGCGTGGCACCGGCGTCGTTGGCATTCGGCAATCAGGCGATCGGTACGGCGAGCGGGCCGCGGAGTGTGACGGTAACCAATACCGGCACCGCCGCGTTGGCCGGCGGGACCTTCACGTTCGGTGGCGGCACGCCGCAGCCGTTCTCGCGGGCGACCCTGCTTCAGGGCGGCCCTGGGACGTGCGGCGCAACGCTGGCCGTGGGCGCGTCGTGCACGTTCAACGTCGTGTTCACACCGGCGACCGGGACGACTAACGGAACGGCGTTCAGCCGGACGCTGGCGGTGGCCTACACCGGCGCCGTGGTCACCGGTTCGCCGGTCACGCTGACCGGCACGGGGATAACGGGAGGCACACTGACCTTCAGCAGTGCGAGCAATGGAACGCTGGCCACCGTGCTCGGTGTCCGCACCCTGACGTTCACAATCCCGACGCCGCGTGCTGCAGTCACCAGCGTCGTGACAGTGACCAACACGGGAGCCGGGTCGCTGTCGATGACCGCCGAGGCCCTGGCGCTCAACATTGGAGGCCTCTACAGCATCACCGGCACGACCTGCTCGTTCACGGCGCTGCTGGCACCGCTAGGCACGTGCACGATCACCGTCAGTTATGCGACACCGGTCACTCAGCCGGTATTGCCCGACATCGGAGCGATGACGGTCAGCAACAACGGTACCGGAACGACCGCCGGCTTTTCGGGATTGGCGCTGGTGGCGCGGTGAGCCACTGCTAGGGCGCGACGGGTGAAGGAGCGACGCTGCTCGCAGCGAAGTCTGCGTGCAGCGTCGCGTTTTAGGGAGCTCGACTTGCCTCGGCAGGTCGAACCCAGCAATAAGAACCGGCACTACCGGTCGGAGGACCACACGTTGATCGGCTATCTGGCGCTCGTGCGCGCTGACTCCCAGGCCTCCGCCGGGGAGGCACAAGGATCTGGCGTGGCGGATAGCCCCGCAACGCGCCGGGCGCCCAGATGCTGGCGGTCGTGGAGGGCGTGCTCAGCTATGATGATCAAGCAGCTCGTGCAACGAGCCGGCGAGGAACAGCTGGCTGAGGTTCAAAAGCGATGACTATCGGAAGGCTTATACGGCTGTCCCTCGCGGGGGTCGTGGCCGCGGGGGCGGCGATGGCGCAGAGCAGCGCGCAGCCGCCGACAGACACCACGTCGGCAGCCGCCACGCAGGCGACGAAGTCCACCTCCAAGGCCGCGCCGGCCAAGGGCGGAACGAGCGCCTCGCCCGAGAAGCGCAGCACCAGGGGGATGCGCTATGAGCCAGACCGCTTCGCCGGGCGTGCCGGCACCTACTACCGGATGGTGTGGGGCGTGGATGGGCTGGTGGTGAAGTGGGCCGAATCCGGTGAGGTCATTCGTTTCAGCTATCATGTCCTGGACGCGGACAAGGCGAAGCTGCTCGGCGACAAGAAGCTCGAGCCCTCGCTGGTTGATCCGCAGAGGGGCGTCAAGCTCGTCGTGCCGTCGCTGGAGAATGTCGGGCAGCTGCGCCAGAGCGCCCCGCCCGAGAATGGCAAGGCTTACTGGATGGTCTTCTCGAACAAGGGCCGGTTGGTGAAGCGCGGCGACCACGTGAACGTCGTGATCGGCGCCTTCCATGCGGATGGATTGGTGGTCGACTAGGTTCGGGGGCGAACCGCCGCCGGCGAGACCGGCCGCACAGAATCAAGGATAAATCATGTCAAAATTTTCAACTGCCTATGTCTGATCGCGAGAGCGTGCCCATGCGAAGCAAAGCGCCCTTCCTAATGAGCCTTCTGGCGGGCGCCTGCCTTACGCAGGCCCTGGCCGCGGCCGACACCAAAGCGCCTGCCGTCGGCGTAAGCGTCGCCCAGATCGTCGAAAAGCACGTCGCCGCGCGCGGGGGCCTCAAGGCCTGGCGCACCGTGCAGACGCTCTCGATGAGCGGCAAGCTCGATGCGGGCACGCCTGACTCGATCGAACGCAGCGCCAAGATCGCTCGCCAGGGCATGGGCGCGAGTGTTAAAGCGGCGCCGGCCGCAGCCGCCCAGGGCGGCACCGACAAGACGGCGCAGCAGGTCCAGCTGCCCTTCCGGCTCGAGATGAAGCGCCCGCGAAAGTCGCGCCTCGAGATCGATTTCGCAGGCAAGACCGCCGTGCAGGTGTACGACGGACAGCAGGGCTGGAAGCTGCGGCCCTACCTGAATCGCGATGATGTCGAGCCCTTCACCGCGGAGGAGGCCAAGTCGGAAGAAACCAAAGGCGATCTCGAGCCAGCGCTGGTGGATTACGCCGCCAAGGGGACCCAGGTCGCACTCGAGGGTGTGGAGCAGGTTGACGGGCACAACGCCTACAAGCTCAAACTGACGCTCAAGAATGGCGACGTGCAACACATCTGGATCGACGCGCAGAGTTTCCTCGATCTGAAGGTCGAGGGCCAGCCGCGCCGTATGGATGGCAAGATGCGCACCGTGTGGATTTCTCAGCGCGATTTCAGAGCCGTGCAGGGGGTGATGGTGCCCTATCTGTGCGAGACGGCCAACGCGGGCAATCCGCGCACCCACCGGATGATGATCGAGTCGGTCACCGTGAATCGCTCGCTGGAGGATGCGCGCTTTTCCAAACCGCAGGTGCTGGTCGCGGCCTCGCCGACTCCGGCCGCACCCGCGGCGGCGGCTCCGGCCAAGAAGTAGCGGCCGTGACTGCGCACATCCAAGGCAGGGTCGGCGCTGCGCTGATGTGCACCGGGTTGTTCGCGGTCGCGACGGCCTCCGCGGTCTCACGCTCAACCGTGTCCTATGAGGCTCCGGCCGTCACCCTGGTACGCGCGGACGGCAAGAGCGTGTCGCTGCCGCAGGAGCTCGACGACGGCCGGCCGGTGCTGCTGAATTTCATTTTCACGACTTGCTCGTCCATCTGCCCGCTGACCAGCCGCACGTTGGAGGAGTTTCAGCGCCAGCTGGGAGCTGAGGCCGCCAAGGTGCACCTGATGTCGATCTCGATCGATCCGGAGCAGGACACCCCCGCTCGCCTCACCGAGTACGCGCACAGGTTTCATGCGGGTCCGCAGTGGCAGTACTACACCGGAACCACCGCGGCGAGCATCACCGCACAGAAAGCCTTCGACGTCTACCGTGGCGAGAAGATGAGCCATACGGCGGTGACTTTGCTGCGTGCTGCCCCAGGGAAACCCTGGCTGCGGATCGAGGGATTCGTCACGCCCGATGAGCTGGTGGACGATTACCGCAACCTGCTGGCTGCCCCCTAAGATCCCCCACTGAAGCTGCGACACCGGTCACACTTCTGAGAGCCAGGAGCGGCCGGCCGCGGCGGCGACTTACCCTCATGCGCATTCTGTGAAGCCCGCACTGCGGGCGGGCGGAACCCGCACCTATGCTGTACTGCAAATAACAGCATAAGGCACGCGACTTGCGATGACTCTCAATGGCGCGCCCGGCGCGGGGGACGGCGGATCGGAGCCTCGCCCGTATCGGATCATCGTGGTCGACCCCCAGCGGCTGTTTCGCCAGGCGCTGCGGGCGCTGCTCGATGCCCAGGCAGGGTTCACCGTCGTCGGTGAGACCGGATCGGCGGCCGAGGCGCTCGAGCTCGCGGGCGCTTTGAAGCCCGACGTCGTGGTTACCGAGCTGTATCTCGCCGACGGTTCCCAGGCAGACGAGAACTCCGGCAGCGCTCTGATCGGCACGCTGCACAGCCGCCTACCGGAGGTGGCGATTCTCGTGCTGACGAGCGCGCGGGCGCGCGAGGTCGCGGGTGCGGTGAGGAACGCGGGGGCGCTCGGCTACATGTTGAAGGAGCACGGCCGCGAGGAGCTGCTGCGGGCGTTGCAGGAGGTCACCGCGGGCCGCTGGTATCGCTCGATCGCTCCCGAGGTGTGCCTGCGAATCGCGGCGCGCGACGACCGGTATCTCAACAACCGCGCGGCGTACCTCACCCAGCGCCAGCGACAGGTCCTGCGCCAGGTGGCGCTCGGCTATTGCACGCGCGAGATTGCGCAGATGCTGGGCGTGAGCACCAGGGCCGTACACCGGCAGCGCGAGCGCCTGCGCCTCGCGCTGCGTCTCGACAGCACCGCGGAGCTGACACGCTTCGCGGTGCGCGCGGGCTTTACCCCGGCAGCCGCCGAGCCCGCGCGTTAGCCGGACAACCGCAGTCCGCGCGGCCGCAGCTGCTGCGTTGCGGCGCTCAACCGCTCTCCGAACGTTCCACCGCTGGTCTGAAGCGGCGTACCTCGTGCGCCGGCGAGAGACGCCCGCGCGCTCCTACCAACTAACCCTACCCGGGGTAGGGAATTCACGGGGCTCAGCCTTCGGCGTCGTGACATCGTAGCTCGAGCCGGCTCGGGGCACTTTAGGCCTCCTGAGAAAAGAAAGCGGGCGGCACACGCCCCTCACCGTCACGAATGGGTGTTCACCACGCTCCGCCTGCAGGCGGATCGGTTGGAGGCGTTATGTTTAATACACGCGGTTGGATTGCATTGGGCTTGCTGAGCGCGTTCGCGGTACCGGCGATGGCTCAGTCATTTCGGGTGCAGTGTCCGACCAGCACGATCACTCACCCCGTTGCGGCCAACAACAATTCCGAGCCCGCATACAGCGGGCCCACTTACACCGCACCGAGTACGGACTACACGGTCGGTCAGACCGGGCCGGTGAACGGCGCGATCAAGTGCCAGCAGATCTCCGGCGGCGACGGCTACGCGGTGATGGGCGACGGCACGCAAACCTACCTCTTCTCGTTCGGGCCGCTGTCAGGGCTCGGCAAGATCACTTCGGGGCAGCCCGGCACGGACTTCCCGAACGAGTTTAATACTCCGTTCCCGGTTTCGACCGGCAACTACATGGTGCCGGGTGATCCTGCCACGACGGTGGATGGGGCGACGCCCGGCAACGCCTCCAGCGGACTCGTACAGCCGCTTTCGATGGCGCAGCTGGCCACGGTGGCGGGCAGCTACAACGGCGCGGTGGGGCTGGATTACGACGTCGCGCACACGTTCAACATCTACGACATCAGCGAGAGCGGCAACACGGTGACGGTCGTTCTGAACGCGCAATCGCCGTTCGTGGTTGGAGACCAGATCGTCATCGCGCAGGGGGCCCTGATGGACCTTGCCGGCTACACGGGAACCTTCACGGTGACCGCCGTCAACGTCATCAATTCCTTCTTCGCGCCAAACTTCGCGTTCCAGTACACCAACCCCACCATCGGCCTGGCCGAGGTGAAGGCAACCACCGACGGCACCGCGTCGTCCCCCCCGACACTCACCGGCCATGTCGATCCGCGCCAGATCATGGACGTGGGCGTGATGAACGGCAACATCCCGGCGCCGATGATGGCGATCGACGAGGACGACGAGTTCTTCCTGACCTTGACCAACGTCGGCATGATCATGCGGCCGGACCTGTTCGAGCAGCACACCGTGCACTTCCACGGCTACCCGAACGCCTCGGCCTTCTACGACGGCGTGCCGGATGCCTCCGTGGCGATCAACATCGCCGCGAGCTTCACCTACTACTACCTGGCCCCCGATGCGGGCACCTACTTCTGGCACTGCCACATCACGCCTCCCGAGCACCTGCAGATGGGCATGGTGGGGCAGATGTACGTGCGGCCGCGCCAGAACCGCGTCGCGTCTACCGTGACACTGTACAACGCGCTCCAGCAACAGGAGCTGGATCTGCGCACGAAGTGCGATTCCACCACCGACATCCTGTGCAGCAATCCGTTGCCCGCAGCGGGTGACAACGGATCAACCGGAGGCTTTTCGGCCGGCGTGGCAACAAAGACCTACGCCTACAACGACGGCGACGGCTCGACCTACTACGACGTCGAGTACCCGATCCAGATGCACGGCTTCGATCCGAACTTCCACTTCGTGGGCATGACCTTCAACCCCGAAGGCTTCGCCGACATGAAGGACAAGTACTTCCTGCTCAACGGCCGCAGCTACCCCGACACGGTCAACCCCGATCCGCTGCAGACACAGTCGGCCGATGGCGTGTATCACTTCTCGCAGCCCCTGCCGACGATCGTCAAGATCACTCGTGGGCAGAGGGCACTGCTCAGGATCTCGAATCTGAACGTCTCGGAGTACCACACACTGGCCTCGCTCGGAGTGAAGATGCAGGTGGTCGGCTACAACGCGAAACTGCTGCGCGACCAGGCCGGCAACAACCTGTACTACACGACGAACTCGATCACGCTCGGGGGCGGGGAATCACTGGACGTGATCCTGGATACCTGCGCGGTGCGCTCCACGCCCTCGGACCCGTCCTCCTCGTGCACGACCCCGATACGGGCCGGCACCTATTTCCTCTACACGCCCAATCTCGACCATCTATCGAACGACGCGGAGAACTTCGGGGGCCAGATGACCGAAGTCCGGGTCCAATAGGGGAGCGGCCATGAGCGCACCGACCACAAGAAAGGCGACGACGATGAATCGCATGCTTCCCCTCCTGGCCGCGGCGGCAGGCTCACTGGTCGCGGCGGCCGCGCAGGCCGCGGCTCCGGGCATCAGCGGAACCACGTTCAATCTGAGCGCGACCCCGGCGTACCTGACTCAGCCCGACGGGCAGGCGGTGTACTCCTGGGGGTATGGCTGCACCGGCGGGGCGCTGGCGGCCGGCCAGAGCTTCGTTCCGGCCACGACCACGACGCCGTTCTGCACCACGATGCAAATTCCCGGCCCGACGCTGGTCGTCACCGAAGGTCAGTCGGTCACGGTGGTCCTGACCAATAACCTGCCCGCGTCCGCCGGCAACACCTCGATGCTGTTTCCGGGCTTCACCTTGACGTCGGCCTGCCCAGCGGCCAACCAGGGCCTGCTGACCTGCGAAGCGGCGCCCGGCGGCACGGTGACCTACACCTTCACCGCGTCCTCGCCCGGTACCCGTGCCTACTACAGCGGCACGCAGGGCGATCTGCAGGTCGAGATGGGCCTGTACGGGGCGATCATCGTCCTGCCGGCAAACGTCCCGGCAGTCTGCACGGCCGGACTGCCCACCACGAACCCGGGCGGCAACGCAGCGGCTAGAACCACGTGGGGCGAGTCCGATTTCCGACTCGCCGCCGCAGCGTACGACCACCCGGATACCTGCTACGACCGTGAGTACCTGTTCCAGTTCTCCGAGATGGATCCGAACGTCCACAACCAGGCGCTGGCGCAGGTCACCGCCTGTGCGGCACCCACGGCGGCACTTGGATGCCACTTGAACGTACCGACCGAGCCCTATCACCCCGTCTACTTCATGATCAACGGCCGCTCGATGCCGGACGACATGGACTCCAACTACGCGGCGCAGTATCCGCACCAGCCCTACAACGGCAATCCGCACATGCACCCGGGCGAACTGACGCTGCTGCGGATCATCGGCCAGGGGCGCTGGCAGCACCCCTTCCACGAGCACGGCAACCACGTGCGGATCCTGGCGCGCGACGGCAACCTGATTCTCGGTAACGCGTCGCTCAACTATCCAGCCGGTGGAACGGCGACGGTGTCCGCGCCGGCGCTCGCCGGACCGCTGCTGTTCACCACCACGACGACGCCCGGCCTGGCGATGGATGGAATCTTCTACTGGAGCGGCAGGGGCCTGAACTGGGATGCGTACGGTCACCATCCCGGAGCCGGTACGACGGCAAACTCCGAGCTGCCGTGTGCCCCGGACGCCAACGGCTACAACACCGCTGCGACGGGCGCGGTCAACTACTTCGAGTGGTGCCAGGACCACAACAAGCCGCTGCAGGTCCATCCGTTCGGCGACGTGGGCGCAGGCGGCCCGGTAACGCTGCCCGATCCGAACCTGTTCACCAATGGCGCCTGGTTCGGCGGCAGCCCCTATCTGGGCCCGGACGCGACGGTACGCGCCACCGGTCCGACCGGGACCACCCCGCCCTCGGGCACGATCGCGAACTCACCGACCTCGGAAGCGGGCTTCGCCTTCATGTGGCACTCCCATAACGAACGGGAGATCACCACCAACAACATCTTTCCGGGCGGCATGTTGATGATGATGCTGGTCGATTCGCGTGAATTCGTGATCGACGAATCGAATTAAGCAAAGGACACTCCCAATGCGCTCCAACAACTACAAGTCGGTCCTGAAGCACGCGGGACTCGCAGCCACTGTTCTGCTGCTGGCCAGCGGCGTGGCATTCGGCCAGCAGGTCAACCTGACCGCTGCCGGGACCACTACCGCCCTGCCCGACGGCAGTGTGGTGCCCATGTGGGGTTACAGCTGCGATGCGGTTCAGCCGACCGGCTCCACCGCCACCTGCGCCGCGCTGAATACGACCGCGCCGGCCGGGAGCTGGTCGCCGGTCGTGATCACGGTGCCCACCGGTACGGACCTGCAGATCAACCTGACCAACAACCTGTCGTTCGGCACGGCTCCGAACAACATACCCACGTCGCTCGTGATCGTGGGCCAGTTGGGTGGCGGACTCGGAACGCCGGGCTCCTCCACAGCAAGCCCCGATCACACCAGGGCGCAGCCGGTCACCTGGCCGATCGCGGCCGATGCGGCGGGGGTGCCGCTGGGAACCACGGTCGGCTCGACGCTCGGCACTCCGCCGACGCAGGGGCCGCGCGTGCAGTCGTTCTCCACCGAAGTGGCGGTGGGCACGCCCGCGACTTTGTGCTGGGGAGTCTGCGCCACTGGAGGGCCCGCGCTGACGCCCGGCACCTACCTGATCGAGTCCGGCACGCACCCCTCGATCCAGGGTCCGATGGGGCTGTACGGTATCCTGGTGGTGACGACCGCCCCGAGCGGGACCACTGCGGGCACGGCCTACGGAACGGGCGCCACCGCCGTCACGTACAACGCCGACCTCCCGCTGCTGCTGAGCGAAATCGACCCGGTGCAGAACCTGGCGGTCGGCAAGGCGGTCGGGACGGCGGGATTCAACGAGACCAACGTGTGGTCGGGCCTGTACGGCGGCTGCGGCAATCCGTGGAACGCGAATGGAACCGCGAATACGACGACTTACGGGACCTGTTATCCGCCGGCGGTCAACTACACCCCGCTCTATTACCTGTTCAACGGCCGCGCTTTCGACAAGACCAACTCCTCGGCCTCGCTGTTTGCGGCTGCGCCGGGCTCGACCAGCGCTCCGGTCACCGGCACAGTGCTGGTGCGCCTGGTCAATGCCGGTCTGCGCATGCACGTGCCGTCGATCGTCGGTGCGCAAACAGGCGTTGCCGTTGCTCCGGCTACCACACCTCCTTCCGGATTTTCGCTGATTGCGGAAGACGGCAACGTGCTGCCCGGCGTGCCGCGCGTGCAGAGCGAAGTGTTCATGGCCGCGGGCAAGACCAATGACGTGATGATCAACGTTCCGAGCGCCACGACGGCCCTGCCGATCTTTGACCGGGAGCTGAGCCTGTCGGCCAATTCGATCGCCCGCGACGCCGGCATGCTCGCTTACATCAGCGTCAACGGCGCCGCGCTGCCGACCAGCGGGGCGTTCAGCGCCGCAGCGACGACCGCGGTGGCCAATCCGGACTCGTACTATCTCGTTGGAGGCAAGACGCTGGTCGTGCCGGATGTGGGCAAGGGTGTGGTCGCCAATGACGTGAACGTGAACGGCGTCCAGGTCCTGGTGGCACCGAGCGCCGGCACGCTGGCTTTGAACCCGGACGGCACGTTCAGCTATGTGCCCAATTCCGGAACCACGTCCGACTCGTTCACTTACTGTGCGAACGGCGCCGTGACGGCCGGGGTCTGTGCCTCCGGCATCTCCACCACGGTCACGCTGGCCGCGTGCACCGGCAGTTGCCTGGAGGCGGGCAGCGGCATCACGATGCACGACACCACGTTCACCGCGAACGGGACGTTCCTGAGGATCCAGCCACCCGGGATCCTGGCGGTCGACAAGGACGGGGCCGGCTATCCGCTGACGGTTGCGATGTCTGCCGGCAACGCCCCGGTCGCATCGGGCGGCCTGACGCTGAGCGTGGATCCGAATGGGGGCTTTTCCGCCTCGGCGAGCTGCACTCCGACGGCTCCGGCCACGAGCTGCCCCTACACGTTCACCTACTACGCGCAGAACTCGCAGGGCACGGTGAGCTCCGGCAGCGCCACGGTGACCGTGAACTTCGCGCCGGCCACGGGACTTTCGGTGGTAGTCCTGGACGGGAAGGACGTTCTGGCTGCCAAGACCAACCCGACGATCACACCGAACGTCATCACCGACTATCGGTGGATCATCGAGGAAGATCGCACGTTCTACGTGGACCCGAATTGCACGACGAACCCGCCGGCGGCGGGCTGCCCGGGCGCGACCACGGCCGGTCTCGGAACGACCGGCATCGTGCCCACCTTCGGCACCAACTTCCATACCAGCTACATGCCGCTGATTGCGGCAGGCTGCACGGGGCAGCTCTCGTGCGAGGCCGGCCAGATGATCTTCGACAGCGATCCGACCAGCCCAACGTTTGGGCAACACATTAGCGCGGTGTGCGACCTCGGCAACGGCGTGTGCCGGCCCGACGCCAGCGCAAGCGGCTTCGCGCAGCACTCGCCCGGCGAGGTGTATCTCGATCCGACCAAACGCTACTACCTGACGATTTTCCCGGGCGACGCGGGCAATCCGTTCGCCAATGGCAATCTGTCGGCTGATTGCACCAACGGGACCGCGAGTGCGACGGAACCCGGCGCCTGCGGCCACGGCATGGGCGGCGCTCCGGTGCGGTGCACGATCACCCCGCCGGCGACCACCTGCTCCTTTCCGACCACTGCCAGCCCGCTCACGGTATTAACTCAGCCCGATCCGTACCCGCCCTCGAAACTGTCCGTGTTCGTGTTCGAGGACGATTTCCCGCTGAACGGCGAGCACGACGGCGGCGGCGGAATCGACGTAATCGCGTCCCAGGAGTCAGGTCTCGGAGGCTTCAACATCACGCTGTTCGACGATGCCGGCGGCACCGGTGATGCGACCGGGCAGATGACCTACGACATGTTCAACCAGCCGCTGGTGAACAGTCTGGCGGGAACGATCGATCCGGCCACGGGCCTGGATGCCTGCCCGGTGACGAAGATCCCGCGCATCGGGCCGCAGTTCGATGCCGACGGCAACCCGATAGCCGGCACCCTGGACCCGACTCAAGCGGGCATCACCGGCACGATCGTCACCTGTCCGAAGTTCGAATCGGACGGCTCGACGCTGTCGCCGCTCGCGGGCCAGGCGGTGATCGCCAACCTGATGCCGGGACGGTACGGCGTGGTCGCGACGCCCGGAGCGGACCGGATCGCCCGCAGCGAGGAATGGCTGCAGACCAATACGCTCGACGGCCAGAAGGCGCACGACTCGTTTCTGCGCATCGGCGAGCCGAGCTTCTTCCAGGAATTCGGCCCGGCCGGCTACCACGTGTCGATCGGCTTTGCCAACCCGACGATCATCAACGCCCGCCTGCCGTTCGTCTGCGGCGGAGCCGATCCGACCGTCACGGGCAACTGCTCACCTGGCAATACGGTGACCGGGCTGGTCACGACGGAGCGCATGAGTCGCACGCCGGATGAGCGGCTGTACGCCAGCGGAACGAACGACAGCTTCGCCTTCACCCAGTGCTATGTGAGCCTCGGAGATCCCGACGGCGAGGATTTCGCGTTCACCAAATGCGACGGGTCGGGGCACTTCACGCTGACCGGGATTCCGGACGGAGATTGGAGAATCACCGTATTCGACCAGTGGAACGACATGCTGGTGGACGGCCTGTCGACGCCCGTCAGGCTGGGAGCCGCGGGCACGGGCAACCTCTGCCCGGGCACAGGATCCACCCAGCGCTCCTGCAACATGGGTCAGATCGCGATGAACCAGTGGCAGGCGAACATCTACACCTCCACGTTTTTCGACGCGAACGGCAACGGGGTCCGCGACAGCAACGAAACAGGCCTGTCGCTGGTGCCGACCAACATCCGCTTCCGCGACGGCAGCTTCTCGAATTTCAACAATACGGACCTGGCCGGCAACGCCGGCTTCAACGAGATTTTCCCGCTGTTCAGCTGGTACGTGATCGAGACCGAGTCGACCCGCTTCAAGAACACCGGAATTCACGTGGTGTACGATGCGGGCGGGCCGGCCGATGGCACCTGCACCTCCACGACGGCGCCGTGCAAGAGCTCGGGGATCGCCGCGAACATGGCCAACACCTTCGAGACGGTGTCGGTGCCGGCGGCTCTGCGGGTTCCGGGCGCGGTCTATTGCGCGGATGCGGACTGCAGCACTCACCCCACTGGCATTCAGGGTGGTCCGGGCAGCAGCGATGCGCCGAGCGCCTGCACGATCAGCCCGACGACCGGTGCCACGAGCTGCACGGGGACTGCGCTCTCGACCGGCCGCATCGATCCGCCCTGGGTCACGAGCGAGGGCTGGCAGGGGTTCTCCGGACAGAACTCGTACCTCGAGTTCGGCAAGGCGCCCTTCCAGGCCGGCGAGAACGGCGGCATTTACGGCGAGGTGATTTACGCCTCGACCCGGCCGTTCGACGACCCGCAGCTGCTCTTGCACACGAGCTGGACGCCGGACGTACCGGGAGTCACCATCAACCTGTACCAGGTGGGCACGGCGCCCGACGGCACCCAGTCGCTGACCCTGGTCGACACGACCAAGACCAGCAGCTGGGACAACTGGGCGCAGGGGTTCTATCCCGGCACCAACAAGCCCTACATGAACTGCCCGGGCCAGCAGGCCCAGCCGACGACCACGGCCGGCGGCGACCTGTTCTTCTTCACCCTGTACAACCAGCCGATGTACCTGGACGTGTACAACAACGGCGGCACGCCGGCACACACGGTCCCGAACAACTCGCAGTTCAAGTGCTATGACGGCATGCACAACTGGAACCAGCTGCAGCCCGTGCCCTACGACGGGATGTACCAGTTCCCGAGCATCGTGAACCGCGATCCGACCAGCGGGGCGGCTGCGAACGTCCCGGGGACCACCGGCAATCCTGCCGGCACGGGTACGCCCGGATTGATGGCCGGCTCGAACTGCACGATCTGTGTCGCCAACCCGACTGACGGCACGCCGATGCTGCCCAATGGCCAGTACGTGGTCGAGATGCTCGTGCCCCCGGGCTACGAGCTGGTGAAGGAAGAGGACAAGAACATCCTGATCGGCGACAACTACATCGCGCCGGTCACGGTGCAGTTCCCGGGCCTCGGAGGCTCGATCTACATCCTGCCCGACCAGGCTTCCGTGGCGGCGGTCTACAACGGCAACCAGGGTGCGGCGTCGGGCTTCAATCCCACCAACGCGCAGAATCCGTCGCAGACTTTCGGAAGACAATCGTCCCTGTCCAGCGGCGAGGGTGACACCGGAAGCGTCGAAATATTCTGGCCGTGCGTGGGGACCACGCGCATCGTTCCCGACTTCATCAGCCTGTTCCCGCAGTCGACCGAAGTGGCGCCGTTCGCCGGCGCCAAGCGCAACCTCTGCGACCGCAAGCTGGTGACCCTCGGTGACCAGACCTCCGCGCTGGCGAAGTTCTGGGTGTTCACCTCGGCACACGTCGCGGCCCACTTCACGGGCGTGATCACGGACGACTTCACCTCCGAGTTCGATCCGTTCTCGCCGCAGTTCGGCGAGAAGTTCTCCCCGGCCAACCTGCCGGTGGCGATCAAGGATTGGAGCGGACAGGAGATCTCGCGCGTATATGCCGATCAGTGGGGCACCTACGACGGTCTGACCTACTCGAGCTGGGAGGTCAACCCCCCGAATCCCACCGGCTATGCGCCGACCATGATGATCACCTGCATGAACGACCCGGGCACCGGTGCGACCCCGGATCCGCTGTTCAACCCGCAATACAGCCAGTTCTGCTACGAGATCCCGTTCATGCCGGGGCAGACGCAGTACATGGATACCCCGGTGGTGCCGACCTCGGCCTTCGCGGGCGCCGGATACAACAATCCGGATTGCGCTTACCCCGATGCCACGCCGGCCATCAGCGAAGTCGATGGCGATGCGATCGGCCCCTGGGTCAGTGCGCCGGGCAAGCCACTGACCATCAATGCACTGGGCACCGTGCCGGTGAACAATCACGGCTACTCCGGACCTTCGGCCACCACGGCGCCGTTCAACGCGAAGACCGTCGTGCGCCACTACGGCTTCGGCGCCGGAACGGGAACCGTCACGATCGGAGGCGTCAACGCGTCCGTCAGCAGCTGGAACGACACCCAGATCGTGGTTTCGGTCCCCTCGGGCGTTCCGAGCTGCGCAGTGCAGCAGCAGGCACAGTACGGCGGCTTGCCCGCGCAGTGCGGGGAGCTGGTGATCACGACCGTCAACACGGCAGCCGCTGGGCAGCCGTCGAACGCGAAGCAATCGATCGACACCGTGACCGTCACGATCGGCGGCAAGGCGCCGACTCACGTGGCGCCCACGGCCAGCATTCAGGCCGCGATCGACGCGGCGAACCCGGGAGACCTGATCATCGTCGACCCGGCGGTGCACCAGGAACTGCTGCTGATGTGGAAGCCCATCCGGCTGCAGGGCGTCGGAGCGGTGGCCAGCGTCATCGACGGCAATCCCCATCCGGCCGGCAAGCTGGATGCGTGGCGCCGCCAGGTGAACTGCCTGTTCGGCCTGGCGATCAACGGTCAGCCCATCAGCTCCACCAATCCCTACGATTCGACGAACACGTTCACCTGCACGGCGCCCATGCAGTTGCAGGTGGACCGCGTGGATAAGGAAGGCATCCTCGGCTGGGACGCGGGTGTGAACGGGAACTTGGCGGAAATGCTGCAGGAGCCGACGCTCATGGGAGCCTACGAGGGCGCCGGCATCACGGTGCTGGCCAAGGGCGTGCGCTACCCGGCTGGAGTCAGTCCGTTTGTGGCCGTGTTTGAGAATGCGTCGGGCGAAGCGCGCTTTCCCGCCGGCACCGTGCTGCTCACGGCCAGCACCGCAGATTGCGGCGACTACGTCGGCAATTTCCTCTGCAACCCCTCGCGCATCGATGGCCTGAGCGTGGAGAACAGCTCCCAGGGCGGGGGCGGCATCTTCGTGCACGGCTGGGCGCACAATTTGGAAATCGCCAATGACCGTGTCTTCAACAACGGCGGAACTCTCACCGGCGGCATCAGCATCGGCCAGGGTGAGTTCTCCGATCCGCTCGTCGTTGGAGCGGATGCCTTGAATATCGCTGCGGTGGCGGCTGGGCAGCGCAATCCGGGCTATGTGGATCCGACGACCGAAGCTGTTCCGCCCCGCCCGGTACCCACCGGCAGCCCGGACGGCACACAGGTGCCCTACCGGTTCAACACGAATGTCAACGTGCACCACAACTTCGTCACCGGCAACTTCTCGTACGGCGACGAGTTGTTCTCCGCCTCGCCCGCGGGGGCCGGCGGTGTCACGTTCTGCACCGGTGCGGACTACTACAAGTTCAACTACAACTGGCTGTGCGGGAATCTGAGCACCGGCGACGGCGGCGGCTTGGCTCACGCTGGGTTCAGCTACAACGGCGACATCGAGCACAACTCGATCCTGTTCAACCAGAGCACGAACCCGACGATCCCGACAAATGGTGGCGGTCTCGTGGTGATGAGCACGTCCCCGGATTCTCCCACCACTCAAAATGGCGTGGTCGTTCAAAATGAGTGCGGATCCGTGACCGATATCGATTGCGGTCCGGGGCTTGGCGATGGGATCGGTCCCGGTCTGGTGATCAATGCGAACCTGTTCCTGGGCAACGCCGCGGAAAGCGGCAGCGGCGGCGCTATCGCCCTGGAGCACGTCAACGGCGCCGAGGTCACGCGCTTCCCGAATACGCCGGCGCAGTGGCACCACGTGACCCTGCAGAACAACATCATCGTCAACAACGTCGCCGGCTGGGACGGAGGCGGTGTCTCGCTGCTCGACGCGTTGAACACCGACATCATCAACAACACGATCGCCTCCAACGTGAGCACCGCTTCCTCGGGAGTCCTGTTCAACACCCTCGGAGCGCCGGTCGCCAGCTCGCTGGGTCCCACCTGCACGACGGGCTGCGGCACGGCCTCGGCTCCCCAGCCCGCCGGCCTGGTGAGCCAGCCGAACAGCGCGATCCTGGAAGGAGCCATCCTCGCCATACCCGCGGTCCCCGCCTCGGCCGGTCAGCCCGCGATTCCCGCGGGTCGGGTAACTTGCCCGGCCGGCCATGGGAACGGAGGAACCGGTACCGGCGGTGTTATAAACGGGCGCTGCAAGACCTACTCATACCCGCGGATCGCCAACGATGTGTTCTGGCACAACCGCTCCTATCGCATCGGCGTGGGTACTCTCGGTGTCGGAACGCTGAATCAGCAGAACGTGGTCGCTCTGTACGACGCCTTTGGCGCTACCGGAACGCTTTTGCCGGTAACTGCTGCAAATCGTGTCCCGAGCCAGCAGTCGACCGGGGCCTGCACAAGCCTTGTTCCCGATCCCGGGATACCCGGCAACCCTTGTGATCACCGAGTAAGTCGGTGCGGAGGCGCCGCCCTCGCACCGACTTACTCGGTGATCACAAGGGTTGCCGGGTATCCCGGGATCGGGAACATGGCTTCGGACCCGAACTTCCTCAGCCTCTACTGCGACGGTTCGCGGACGCCACCGGAATCCGGGGCTTCGGGCTGGAACGTGCCTCCGGGTATCTCGGACGCGACAGTGCCGAACCCGCGCTTCAACCTGACTCCGGCCGCCACGGTGGACGAGGGTAACAACTGGATCAACATCAGCTGGGGTCCGTTGTCGCTGTCGAATCCGGCCAACGTCACGATCAACGCCAACGGTACGGTGCAGGGGAACGGTCTCATCCTCGGCAACTACGCTCTGGCGTTCAACTCGCCTGCAATCGACTGGGTCCCGGCGTCACAACCGTACCCCTCGACGGACTTTTTCGGCAACCCGCGGCCGGACGCTTCCGGGTTCTTCGACGTCGGCGCGATCGAGACGCCGGGCGCCGGCACGACGGTTGCGCCGACGGTGACGTCGGTCAGTCCGCCCTCGGGCAGGCCCGGCACCGCCGTTACGGTCATCATCGCGGGCACCAACCTGAGCGCGGCCACTGCCGTGGCCGTGCAGGGTGCGGGCGTCTCGGCCGGTGTCATTACCAGTCGGAGTCCGACGGCGGTCACGACGACCTTTACGATCGCGGGGACGGCTACGGCCGCTGCGCACGACGTCAGCGTAACCACCCCCGGTGGAACGGCGACCTGCACAGCGTGCTTCACGGTCGCACCGGCGACGCTGGCTTCGATCACTCCGAACCACGGCGTGCGCGGCAACACCGGCGCCACGGGCGTCGTCGTGAACCTGGTCGGCACGAATCTGACAGGAGCCACGGGGCTGCAGGGACTCGGGGGGGGCGTCACGCTCGCCGCCGGGAGCTTTGTCGTGAATTCCTCGACCAGTATCACGGCTCGGCTCAACATCGCGCCGACCGCGACGCGCGGGGTCAGGAACCTCGCCGTCGGGTTCCCGACGGGCCCAGCTTCCAACACGGTACCGTTCAGCGTGGGACCCTTCCTGACGGGGATCGCCCCGACCTCGGGAGTTCGCGGGAGCAGCGTTCCGGTGACCCTCACGGGGGTCGGCCTGACTGGAGCCACGGCAATCAACGGCTTCGGAGCCATGGTCACGGTCAGCAACTTCACGTCGGTCTCGGATACCCAGGTCAGCGCGACGTTCACCATTGGTTCTGCCGCCCCACCCGGTATCCGGAACCTTAACGTCACCACGCCGGCCGGAGCGAGCAACGCCGTAACGTTCACGGTTACGGGGGCCACGGTGGGCTTCGCCGGGCCGGTCCCGGCGTTGAACCCGGCTCCTGCCACTCCGACGACGAAGAACGGCGTGGTAACGGTCACCAACACGGCCAGCGGAGCCGCCGCGAGCCCGTTGACCCTGACCGCAGCGCCGACCATCACAAGGACCGCCGGCACAGGAGCCTTCTCGATCACGGGCGGAACTTGCGCCTCGGGCACGGTTCTCAGCCCGAGCTCGGGACCGGGAAATACCTGCACGATCAACCTGCAGTATGTGCCGCCCGCGACTTGCACGACGACGGCGACGGGCACTTGCCCGTCGACGGCGCACGTGACGTTGACGGACACCGGTCCGGCGACCACGTCGCAGAACAGCCCGAACTTCAACGGCAACTGAGCGACAGCAGAGACTGTGGCAAAAACCTGGCATCCAGAACTCTGGATGCCAGGTTTCCATTAGAATCAGGGACCGATGATCCGATCGATCTTTCTCGCCGGTGTGCTGTTCTGTGGGGCTGCGTGGGCGCAGGGTACCCCAGGTTCCTCCGCGCCGAACAAGGCCGAAGGCTCAGCGGCCGGGTCTTCGCCAGCGGCCCGGCCATCGCCGGTGCCCCGACCTAAATCGCGCTACCGGCCGGACCGGTTCGCCGGACGCGCGGGCAGCTATTACCGGCTGGTCTGGGGCGTGGACTCGCTGGGTGTGAAATGGGCCGAGTCGGGGGAGGTGCTTCGCTTCACCTACCGGGTGCTCGACGCGAGCAAGGCCAAGGCGCTGAACGACAAGAAAAACGAGCCGGTCCTGATCGACCCGCAAGCGGGGGTCAAGCTGGTGGTGCCCTCGATGGAGAACGTCGGACAGCTGCGGCAGAGCGCCCCGCCGGAAGAGGGCAAGTCCTACTGGATGGTGTTCTCCAACAAGGGCCGCCTGGTGAAACGTGGCGACCACGTGAACGTCGTGATCGGGGCATTCCACGCGGATGGGCTGGTCGTCGACTAGCGCGACGGCCCCCGCGGCCAGCGGACCCGAGACGGGCCGCACAGAATCGAAGGAAGATCATGTCACAATCCCACACTTATAAGATGTCCAATCAGGGGATGCCGATGCGAAGCAAAGCGCTTTTCTTGATGAGTCTCTTCGCGGGCGCAAGTCTTGCGCCGGCACTGGCCGCGGGCGCGCTCAGAGCGCCGCCGCCAGGGGTCAGTCTTTCCCAGATCGTCGAAAAGCATGTCGCCGCGCGCGGCGGCGTCAAGGCCTGGCACGCGGTACAGACGCTTGCCGTGAGCGGCAAGCTCGATGCGGGCACGGGTGACTCGGTGACCCGCAGCACCACGATAGCCCGGCAGGGCGCGGGAGCCAGCGCCCGACGGGGAGAGCGTGCGGCCGCCCAGGCGGCGGTGAAGGGGACAGCGGAGCGGCAGGTGCAACTGCCCTTCAGGCTCGAGATGAAGCGCCCGCGCAAGTCGCGCCTCGAGATCGACTTTGCCGGCAAGACCGCCGTGCAGGTCTACGACGGGCAGCAGGGGTGGAAACTGCGGCCCTACCTCAATCGTGAGGACATCGAGCCGTTCACGGCGGAGGAGGCCAAGTCGGAGGAGAGCAAAGCCGATCTCGAGCCGCCCCTGGTGGACTACGCCGCCAAGGGCAGCCAGGTCGCGGTCGAGGGCATGGACCCGGTCGACGGCCAGGATGCCTACAAGCTGAAACTCACCCTCAGGAACGGCGACGTGCAGCACATCTGGATCGATGCGAAGAGCTTCCTGGATGTCAAGGTCGAGGGACTGCCGCGCCGCATGGACGGCAAGATGCGCGCCGTGTGGATCACCCAGCGTGACTTCAGATCCGTACACGGAGTCATGGTCCCCTATCTGTACGAGACGGCGAACGAGGGCAATCCGCGCACCCACAAGATGGTGATCGAGGCAGTGGAAGTGAATCGCACACTGGACGATGCGCGCTTTGCCAAGCCGCAGGCACTGGCCGCGGCCACGCCGCCCCCTGCCGCGCCGGCAACGCCGGCGGCCGCCAAGAGGTAGCGCACATGCGGCCGCGCATACCAGGCTGGCTCGGCGCTACGCTGACGTGCGCGACGGGTATGCTGCTCGCGGTCGCGACGGCGGCCAGCATATCGCGGACCACGGCGAGTTATGAAACTCCGGCCGTGATGCTGGTGCGTGCGGATGGCAAGAGCGTGTCGCTACCGCAGGAGCTCGACGATGGCCGGCCGGTGCTGCTGAATTTCATTTTCACGACCTGCTCATCGATCTGCCCGCTCACCAGCCGGACGCTCGAGGAATTCCAGGATAAGCTTGGCCCGGAGGCGGCCCGGATTCACCTGATGTCAATCTCGATCGACCCCGAGCAGGACACTCCGGCGCGGCTCAGCGAGTACGCCCGGAAGTTTCATGCTGGACCGGAGTGGCAGTACTACACCGGCACCGTCGCGGCCAGCATCGCGGCGCAGCGCGCCTTCGACGTCTATCGGGGCGAGAAGATGAGTCATACCCCGGTGACGCTGCTGCGATCGACTCCGGGCAAGCCCTGGCTCCGTATCGAGGGCTTCGTCACCCCGGACGAGCTGGTGGACGACTACCAGAAGCTGCTTGCTTCCCCCTAGGATGACCCGCCCTGGCGGGCGGGCGACGCCGACCAGCGGGCCCGCTGTTGCGCGGGCAGCTGTGATCGCGCTGTCAGGGCTGCTGGGGGCTGGCGCGCTCGCGGCGCCGCCACCGCAGCCGTCGGTCGGAGAAACCCTGTACCGGCGCGGCCTGCTCCCCTCCGCAGAGCCGGTGCAGGCCACACGCGAGGCCGGCGCGACGCTCAGGGGGGCGGATGCGGCCTGCGTCAACTGTCACCGTCGCAGCGGCCTGGGATCCAGCGAGGGCCGGATCACCATCCCGCCGATCGCCGGGCCATACCTCTTCATTGCGCGCGGCAAGAGTCTCGAGCAGCAGGGCGTGCCGTTCGTCGACACCGAGCGGATCAACCACGAGGCGTATACCGATGAGAGCCTGGCACGCGCGATCCGCGAGGGCGTCGGCGCGGACGGCAAGACGCTGAATTATCTGATGCCACGCTACCAGATCGATGATGCAGCCATGGCTGAGCTCATCGGTTACCTCAAGGACATCAAGGTCTCTGCAAGCCCCGGGGTGAGCACTGCGGTGCTGCATTTCGCCACCATCATCACCCCCGATGCGGACCCGGTGAAGCGCCGCGGGATGCTCGACGTGATGAATCAGTATTTCGTGGACAAGAACAACGCCATGGCGCGCACCAAGGCGCCGCCCCTGTATTCCTCCCACACGATGATGTTTCGCGTCGAGCGGCGCTGGCAGCTGCACGTGTGGGAGCTCACCGGTGCGCCTGCGACCTGGGAGGCGCAGCTGCGCAAGTATCTGGCCTCCGAGCCGGTGTTCGCGGTGATCTCGGGCCTCGGCGGCAGCAACTGGGGACCGGTGCAGAAATTTTGCGAGGCGCAGTCACTGCCGTGCCTGTTTCCCAATGTCGAAGCACCCGTGGGACAAGATAGTGATTTCTACTCGGTCTATTTCTCGCGCGGTGTGCTGCTGGAAGCGCAACTGATCGCACGCGAGCTCGCGCAGACCCGCGAGCCGATCCACACTCTGGTGCAGGTATTCAGGGCGGGAGATGTGGGCGAACAGGCGGCCCGGACGCTGCAGGCGGCGCGCACCGATGCCGGGCAGCAGGTCGTAAACCGCGTGTTGAAGGCGCACGCCGCCTCAAAGGATCTCGCTGCGGCGTTGCGCGAGGTCGGTCCGACCGATGCGTTGGTGCTGTGGCTGCGGCCGCAGGACTTGCAGGCTCTGGCAACGGTTCCCGTCACGACATCACGGGTGTGGATGTCCGGGGAAATGGGCGGGCTCGAGCAGGCACCGCTCCCCGCCAGTTGGCGCGCGGTCACGCGCATGGCCTACCCGGTGGACCTTCCCGGGCGACGGGTGGTGCGCGTCGATTACGCGCTCAGCTGGTTCCGGATGCGTAAGATCCCGCTCCTCGCCCGGCAGGTGCAGGCCGACACATATCTCGCCTGCGGGCTGCTGTCGGAGACCCTGAACCACATGGTGGATGCCTTCGTGCGGGACTATCTGATCGAGCGCGTGGAAATGGCGCTCGATCACCGCATCCTGACCGGCTACTACCCGCGTCTCACCCTCGCCCCGGGCCAGCGCTTCGCCTCCAAGGGTGGCTACATCGTGCGTTTTTCCGATCCGCAGGGGACCGGGGTCGCGCCGCTCGGCGATTGGATCACGCCGTAGTCAGACGGGCGGGCGGTCACGGCCGCCGTGGCTTCGGGGTGCGGGGGAGCGGGGCGCCCGCGCCCAGTCCCGGACACTCACCCACCCGCCGGGCCTCGACTTTCTGTTGGGTCACGTGCTGCGCCGAATGCGCCTCGCTCACGTCCTGATAGCTGGTCAGGTCGCTGGCGGTCAGCACATCGCGGAACCTCATCGGACCGGTCGGGGTCGGGCAAAGCCAGCTGGAAACGTAGCGGTCCTGGTTGCGTCTGAGCGGCGCGAACTGGCAGTGCTTCTGGCGTAAGGCCTCCATCTTTTCGCGCATCTCGGCTGCGGGATCCGCGCACTTCTTGATGGTCGTGACTTGCGGTCTGGCAGTGTCGCCCCGCACCAGGGTACGCTGATACTCCCACAGGCCGGGCTGAAAACGGGGTAACTCGACTGCGCTCGTCTCCGGGCCCCCTGCCGGGGCGGGCGCGGCCGGGGGATCGGCGGCGCGCAGGGCGGTGCTGATCAGGATCAGAAGGCAGGCTCCCAGCGCGATCATGGAGGTGAGCTGAGGGCTTCGAACCGGCATCGGGCACTCCCGGGGCAAAAAGCAGGAATCCGAAGTATCGCCGAAGTCGCAGCCGCCGCACACGAGCGAATTCGCACGTGCGGCACGACGACGACGCGGGCAGTTCCCGCCAGCGTAATGCCGGAAGAGTTGAGCGAGTAGCCGAAATCCGCTCCGTTGGCGGAGGTGCTGTCGGTCAGCTGGGAGAAGAAGATGTTGGGTTGCGGTTGTTAGCTGAAGTTGTTGGAGCAGACGACGCTGCCATCGAGGGTGGCGCCGCAGGCATACGTCACATCAGCGCGTGCGCGACCACGGCGGTGAGGGCGGTGGGCTCAGCGCGGCCAGAGTCAGTGCGCGCATGTCAGCTCCTTGTGTGGGCAGAAAGTAAGGGGGTACCTTATAGGGAGGCAATACCCGGGCCAGCCCCCTAGTGTCAATAAATACAGGCAGTTGCAGATGCACGCGGTCCCTGCCATGAAGAGCACCGACGACACGATGACGGCCCGGGGAGCGGCTGGACGCGGGCCTCGCACCCCCGGGCGGCTGCGTGTCGCTGCACTGTGAATGACTCTTCGACAACCGAGATCCGGCGTCGGGGACTGACGCTCCCGCCGCAGTCCTGGCTCCTGGGCGCGGGCTTCCTCGCGCTCTATCTGCTGCTCGATTGGGCGAGCTACGTCCAGCCGCTGCGTCACACCAGTATCACTCCCTGGAATCCGAACACCGGGGTGGTCATGGCGCTGCTGCTCACGCGCGGCTGGCGCTGGGCGCCGCTCGTGGCGTTCGGGATCTTCACCGGAGAGCTCCTGACGGACGAGGGTCCGCCCCCTTGGCGGGTGCTGGCGCTGACCTCACTGTATCTGGCGACCGTATATGCGTGCGCGGCGTGGGCCCTGCGCCGGCGCGGCCGGGAGCGATCGATCGAGACTCCGCGGACCGCCGCCTGGTTCGCCGGCGTGATCGCGGTGGCCGGCGGCATCGCGGCGGCGGGCTATGTCGGGATTCTGGTGAGCGCCGGGCAGCTGAGCACCGATGAGACGTGGGCCGGCATCGGCCGCTACTGGATCGGCGAATTCAACGGCATCATCGCGCTCACACCGGTGCTGCTGCTGAAAGTCGACCGTGCCCCGCTGTGGGAGAAAATTCGCCGACACCAGCGCGAGTTCATACTGCAGGCTCTCGGAGCTGTGTTCGGAGTCGCGCTCGCCTTCGCGCTTGCCGCCGCGCGCGATGTCCGGCTGTTCTATCCGCTGTTCGCCCCGGTGACCTGGATTGCGCTGCGTCACGGGGTGCCGGGCGCCATGATCAGCGTCTCACTCATACAGGCCGCCCTGGTGGCGGCGCTGGAGCTGACTCCCGGGTCGATCCCGCTGTTCGACGTGCAGTTTCCGCTGCTGTCTCTCGGCGTCACGGCTCTCTTCCTCGGTGCGCTCGCGACCCAACACGACACGACTTTGGGCCAGATGCGCCAGCAGGATGCCGCTCTGCAGCGCTCGATGCGCTTCGCCGTGGCGGGTGAGCTTGCCTCGGCGCTCGCGCACGAGCTCAACCAGCCGCTGACAGCGTTGCGGTCCTACGTGCGCTCGGCGGAGCTCATGATCGAACCGCCGGCCGGCACAGACGAGCGACTCGCCGGTACCCTGCGCAAGGCCGGCGAGCAAGCCGGTCGAGCGGCCGCGGTGCTGCAACGGCTGCGCGAGTTCTACCAGGGCGAGGCCGCGCGGCTCGAGCCGACCGACCCGCTGATGGTGTGCGCGCGCGTGGCGAATGCGCTGCAGGATCGCATGCGCCGCAGTGCCGTGGAGTTCCAGATGCGCGGCGCGGGCCTGCCGCGCGTCATGGTCGATCGCACGCAGCTGGAGATCGTCATCCACAACCTGCTCACCAATTCGCTCGACGCGTTCGATGCACTGCCTGCCGGGGGACCGCGGCCGCGGTGCATCGAGGTTGCGGCGCAGGTGCGCGGCATGGACGTGTTGATTCGCGTGGATGATTCGGGACCCGGGATCGGGGCGGGCCTCACGCAGCGGTTGTTCGAGCCGTTCGTCACCAGCAAGATCAGCGGCATGGGGCTCGGGCTTCCCCTGAGCCGCAGCCTCCTGCGCCACCTGGGGGGCGATTTGTGGAGCGAACCCGGCCGCCTGGGCGGCGCGAGTTTCGTCATCCGCCTGGCGACACGGCCGAGCCCGCAGACGAGCCTATGATGGATGTCCCGGGCACGGTCTTTCTGATCGACGATGATCCGGGTGTGCGCGACTCGCTCGCCCTGCTGCTGTCGCTCAAGGGCCTGAGCGCGCAGCTGTTCGCCAACGCCGAATCCTTCCTCGGGACTTACCAGCCCGACCAGCCGGGCTGTGTGTTGACGGATCTGCGCATGCCGGGCATGACCGGGCTCGAGCTGCAGGGCGCGCTGCGCGAGCGCGGGCTCGACGTGCCGGTAGTGGTACTCACCGCTCACGGCGATGTCGCGACGGCGCGCGCCGCGCTGAAGAACGGCGCCTTCGACTTCCTCGAGAAGCCGATCGATGACGTGATGCTGCTCGAGGTGCTGCACAACGCGCTGCGGGTCGATCGCGAACGGCGCGCGGCGGTCACGGCACGCTCCTCCTCCGATCGGCGCATGGAGCGCCTGACGGAGCGCGAGCGCGAGATCCTCTCTCTGCTCGCCGCGGGGCACCAGAACCGTGAAATCGCCGCGCAGCTCGGCATCAGCCCGCGGACCGTGGAGGTCCACAAGGCACGCATTATGGAAAAACTCGAGTGTCGTTCGCTCGCGGATCTGATTCGCATGAATCCCGAGGCTGACTGAGCCGGTCGCGCTGCGAACCACGTCACACTTTTGTCTCGTCAAGACGCGTCAGGCGGCGTGATGTGACGTGTGCACTCCGGGGCGCCCCGTACGGTTGTCCCCTGATTTCCCCCGAGCGTCGCGCGCTTAAGCTGGGCCGCAAACAACAGCGCACAGCGCGATGGCTGCGACATGACCCTCGTCGATTCTCCCGAAACCGCGACACCGGCTGTGCAAGCCCGTCGCGCATATCGCATCGTGCTGATCGACGGCCAGCGACTTTTCCGCCAGGCGCTGCGAATCCTGTTTGCCACCGAGCGGGAGTTCGCCGTGGTGGGGGAGGCCGAACAAGCGGCCGAAGCCGTGGAACTCGTGGCCAGCCTGCAGCCCGACGTGGTAGTGACCGACCTGCATTTGACGGACGGCTCCGCCGTGCCACTCATCGAGCAGATCCATGCGCGTTTCCCGAGGGTTGCTATTCTCGTGCTCACGAGCGCGCGGGCACGCGACGTCGCGGCCGCGGTGAGGAAGGCGGGGGCGCTCGGATACCTCTTGAAGGAGCACGGCCGCGAGGAGCTGATGCTGGCGTTGCGCGAGGTGACCGCGGGCCGCTGGTATCGCTCGCTCGTCCCGGCGGAGGCGGGCGCGCGGCCCGCGGCGCGCGACGACCGCTATCGCAACAACCGGGCGGCGTACCTCACCGAGCGCCAACGGCAGGTCCTGCGTTCGGTGGCGCTCGGCTATCGCACGCGCGAGATCGCGCAGATGCTGGGCGTGAGCGTCAGGGCCGTGCACCGGCAGCGCGAGCGCCTGCGGCTCGCGCTGCATCTCAACAGCACGGCGGACCTGACACGCTTCGCGGTGCGCGAGGGCTTAACCGCGGGAGCAGCCGAGCCCGCGCGTTAGCCGGGATCCTCATGAACGCTTGCAACGGTGTGTGGCTGCCTCGCTCAGCCTTGCTCATGACACTCACGTTGTTGACCGCCCTGGGCCAGGCGCAGAATGCGCCGCCGGCCGATAGCCCGGCGCCTGCCGGCGCCCCGAGCGATACCGCAGCAGCCCCGGCCAAGTCGGGTGCGCCGGATGAGGCCTCGAGTTACAGCATTGGGCTGGTATTTGGCAATCAACTACGCAGCGCCGGACTCGAACAGACTCTGGCGCCCGATGCCGTCATGCGCGGCCTCAAGGAGGGCTTGGCGGGCAGGGCTTTGAGCGCCGAAGACAAGGAACACGCGCTGCAGCTGGTGCGCTCCGGTCGCGACGCGATCGCGACGCGCAATCGCGCAGCGGCGCGCGACTACCTGGCCAAGAACGCCTCCTCGCCTGGTGTCACTACCACCGCTTCGGGCCTGCAGTACCAGGTGATCGAGCCGGGCGAGGCGAAGCGCGCTTCACCGGCACCGACCGATCGCGTAACGGTGCACTATCGCGGTCGACTGCTCGACGGCACGGAGTTCGACAATTCCGACTCTCATGGCCAGGCAGCCGCGTTCAGCGTGAACTCCGTCATCAAGGGCTGGCGCGAAGCGCTACTGCTGATGAAGCCCGGCGCCAAGTGGCGATTGTTCGTGCCGCCGGAGCTCGGCTATGACCTGAATTCACCGCCTAACATTCCGCCGGCGTCCTTGCTCATTTTCGACCTCGAGCTGGCGAAGGTTGAGTCGGCCTCGGTGCTGAGCGGCCCGGCGCTCAAAGGGCAGAAGGATGCCAAGCCGCCGGCGGCGAGAGCTCCTGCCAAGCCGGCCGCTGGTCAGTAAATAGCGCGCAGTCGAGGACTCACAATCAGGGCACGGTCCAATCGCCCTCGGCCATGAGCTTCGCGCCGGTCGGCTCAGCAAAGTGCACCATGTAACCGCCCTTGGAAGCGAAGCGTTGCCCTGGCGCGAGCGTAAGCCGGGGGTAGTAGCCGGTAATGATGCGATGCTCGAGCATGCTCTCGATGCGCTCAATGAGGTAGTCACGCACAAAGGTATCCACCATGTGGTTCAGCGTTTCCGACAGCAGGCCGCAGGCGAGATAGGTGTCGGCCTGTACCTGCAGATCCAGGACCGGCACCTTGCGAATCCGGAACCAGCCGAGCGGGTAATCCACCCGAATACGCCGCTTATCGGGCAGGTCGAAGGGATAGGCCATGTGTGTGCCGCTGCGCCAGGCGCTGGGGAGCGGCGCGTGCTCCAGAGCGCCCATCAGGCCGGACATCCACACGCCGTCCGCTTTGACCGGATGATTGCCGAGCGCAGCCAGATCCTTGGGCCGTAACCAAAGCACCAGGTCATCTCCGGGCCCGATGTCTTTGAGGGCGGATGAAAGACCCGAACCCGCCTCCGCCCGGAGTACGCGCCGGACGATCTCGAGCCCCGATCGGTGCGACTCGCCTGCGAGCGTCGTTGCCGCTGCCGCGCCGATATCGTCCGCGCGATACACCTGCACCAGCCGGCGCACCGCCGACCAATGGGGCTGTTCCTGGAGTTGATGAGCGATGAGCCCTGCTTCCAGCAGTACGCCGCGCGAAAAGTACAGCGCGTAAAAATCGTTCTCGGCAACTACCGGCAGGTCCACATTGGGAAACAAGCAGGGTAGTTCGGCTTGCTCGCAGAAATGGTGCACCGGCGCCCAGTTCTTGCCGCCGATCCCGGAAAGCACGGCGAACACCGGCTCGGCGGCCAGGTGCTCTTGCAACTGAGCTTCCCAGGTATTCGCCGGCCCCGTGAGCTTCCAGACATGCAGCCGCCACTTGCGCGTCGCGCGGAACATCATCTTGTGGTAACTGCGCAGGCGTGGGCTTACCGCCCGCGCCGCAGCGTTCTTCTCATCGAAATAATCGTCGAGCACGCTCAGCATGGCCTTGGCTTTGACCGGGTCGGCGTCCGGCGTGATGATCGTTGCAAACTGCAACACCGAGTCGCTGACGCCGGGCACTTGGGTCTTGGTCAGGTGCTTCAGGTAATCGACCAGCGCGGCCATCTCAGCGTCGTCCAGCGCGTAGTGGGGCATCAGCACGCTCAGAGGTTTGCCTTCCGCGCCGATGCCTTGGCGAATCGCCCTGGCCAGCGTTTCCTCGGTGAACGGATCGCGATTGATGCGCGCGCCGTCGACGTAGGGCAGATCCGAATCGTCACGGCTGCTCACGCGCGGGTGGAACAGAAACTGCCCGGTGATCGGCGGAATAAAGCCGCGTCCTTCGGCCGCGCCCAGGCCGCTGCGCCGGTGGCAGTTGACGCAGGCGGCACTTGCACCTTCCACCGGTACACCCGACGCGCGCTCCCCACGCAACGGCTCGCCGCCGGGCAGCGCGCCGAAGCGGTAGATGCTTTCGCCAATCGGGACGGCCGACGCCTGCGGCTGTGCAGGCTCTCCGGCCGCGCTCACCGCGCCCAACGACAGGGCGCACAACGCTGCCAGCGTGCGCACGATGGTGGGCGCCTTCACCAATGACGTCTGCTCACCGCGCGGCGAGCAATCGACGGTAATGGTGCAACAGTTGGTCAGGCGTGACGAAGCCCTCGATGCGCGTCCACGGCTCGCCCGGGGCTGCGCGCAGCAGCGTGAGCGGCGTGTGGCCCATCTTGTCGCCGCGGTAGGCACCGAAGGCCTGCTGGGCGGCGAGGCTGTCACGAAGTGTGCCGGTGTAGTGCTGCCACTGCGGCCCGGCGTGAAACTTGTTCGCGTAGGCGCGCAGGCGCTGCGGCGTATCATGCTCCGGGTCGATCGAAATCGACACCATGTGCACGCGGCGGTCTTCGGGCCCGAGCCTGCTCTGAAACTGCGCGAAGGTCTGGCTTGAGAGCGGACAGGTAGTCTCGCAGGTGGTGAAGATGAAATTCATTATCACCGGGCGCCCGTCGTCAAGCTCCTGCGTCAGCAATACGCTCTGGCCGGTTTCGCGCACCAGATGCACCGGCGGAATGGTGTAGTTCACCGTGGTGATGGTCACGCCATCCTGTGGCATCGCACTGGCCGCATCCCTGGTCGCGTCCGCAGTAGCCACGCCCACGAACGGTGCCGTCGATGCCAGCAACCACACGCTCACGGAAAATCCTCGCACCATCGCCCGCTCCTAGTTGAAATTACTCGACCCTCAAACCGCTGGCGTAAAAATCGCCGATCACCACATCTACGCGGTCACCTACCTTGACCAGATCGCCCTTGTTGGAGAACAGCACCCAATAGTCCTTGCCGTTCGCGAGCGCCTCCGTCTGCCGCAGCTGGCCGACGTTTTCCAGCGTCGGAACCGATAGCATCGCGTGGCTACGCAGGCCGATCAGATGCGGCTCGGCTTTCTTGTCGTGCAATACCTGGGCTTTTTTCGCGTCTACCACGCGGTAACTGAAGCGAATCAGCTCGCCCGAGGACGTCTTCTGCACCCGCAGCTGATCCACTCCCCAGGCCGTGGCGCCGTACATGGCGGCCCAGCCGCTGTGCCCGACATTTCGGTACGGAGACTGCTTGGGGTTTTGCTGGTGCGCGCCCGCACTGCCGTGGGGGTCGGCCGGCGCCTGGGCCAGGGCGGGGAGCGTCAGCAGCCACACGACCGGGGCGCGGCAATAGCGCAATACATGCATGGAACAGGCCTCTGAATGGATTTCCGGCCGTACATTGCGGCAAGCGGATGGCAGGGTCAAGGAACCACGTCGCTGATATTGACCGGCAGAAATATCGGGTCTCAGGCGCTAGCGGGCCGGAAATCAGTTGACTCGAAACTACCCTATTGTCCCCATCGCCCACACGGTGTCTTCGCACTATTTGCGGAGTGCCAATAGCCTCAGTCTGCATCCCAGGGGACAGCACGCTGTTACGGGTCCGCCGGGGACAACGACCAAGCGCCATGTAGGCGCCATGTAAGGGCCGGCAACTCAAGATGCTCCACGACAACACGATGAGCCAAGTAGCCATATCTGCCGATGAAGTCTGTCTTCCGGCAGCAGGCGTTGCGCACAGCGCGCGAGATTTCCCCCACGCCATGGTTGTGAGCACCGCACGCGCGGAAAGTTCCGGACGGAGGCTTTATGCTTAGTACACGTTTTTTCGGCAGCGGAATAGCCGCAGCATGTCTGGTTTTGTGCGCGCTGCCGGTGGCGGCACAGAGCTTCAAGGTGCAGTGCCCGACGGCGACGCCCTCGCATCCAAGCGATCCCGCCGATGCAGCTGCGAATCCGGCGGGCGGCCGCATCAAGTGCCAGCAGATCTCGGGCGGCGACGGCTTCGCGACCATGGGCGACGGAACGCAGACCTACCTGTTCGGCTTTGGTCCACTGTCGGGGCTCAAAAAGATGGCCAGCGGTCTGCCCGGTACCGACGTGCAGTCCGAATTCAACGTCGACAACACCAGCGGCGTCGACCCGATATTCATCGGTGCTCCGGTAGACCAGTCCAACCTGGACGTCTCGGCGTATAGCTTCAACGGTGCGATCGGCTTGGTCCCTGACCCGCAGTCGGAGCCAACTCCCGGAGCCTTGACCGGGCATGTCGATCCGCGGCTGATCATGGACGTCGGTGTGATGAACGCCAACCAGCCGGCGCCGCTGATGGCCATAGACGAGGACGACGAATTCTTCCTCACGCTCACGAACGTCGGCCAGGTCATGCGCCCCGACCTGTTCGAGCAGCACACGGTGCACTTCCACGGTTACCCCAACGCTTCGGCCTTCTACGACGGTGTGCCGGATGCCTCCATCGCGATCAATATTGGCGGCAGCTTCACCTACTACTACCTGGCGCCAGATGCTGGAACTTACTTCTGGCACTGCCATATCTCCCCACCCGAGCATCTGCAGATGGGCATGGTCGGCCAGATCTACGTAAGGCCGCGGCAGAATCGCGTGGCGACGGCTGGCGCGACAGCCGCGCAGCTGCTGCAAAGTCTCGAGGTCAGTAACTCGGATGCGGTGAGAAACCCTGGCGCCAACGGCGTTACGTGTTCCGACATCCTGTGCACGGGCCAGACCCCGGCGCCGACGGCCGCCGGCGTCGCGGTTGCCGCGGGCACGAAGTTCGCCTACAACGACGGCGACGGTTCCACGCGTTACGACGTGGAGTATCCAATTCAGATCCACGGCTTCGATCCGAATTTCCACTTCGTCGGCATGACCTTCAATCCGGAATCCTTCACGGACATGAAGGACAAGTACTTCCTGCTGAATGGCCGCAGCTACCCGGACACGGTGGCACCGGGAACGATGGTGACTCAGTCTACCGACGGCACGCTTCACGCTTCGCAGCCCTTGCCGAGCGTCATCAATATTCCAGTGAACGGACGTGCGCTGCTGCGCATCTCGGACCTGGACGTGACTGAGTACCAGACGCTGGCCTCGCTCGGCATTCCGATGCGTGTGGTTGGCCTCAACGCACGGCTGCTGCGCGATATGGCTGGCAACGACATGACTTACCTTACGAACTCGATCACGCTCGCCGGTGGCGAATCGCTCGACGTGATCCTGGACGCCACGGGCTATACGGCGGGCCAGAAATTCTATCTGTACACGCCCAATCTCGATCATTTATCGAACGACGCAGAGAACTTTGGCGGTCTGATGACCGAGGTCAACGTCTGCACTGCGGTCGATCCGTCGACCAAAGCATGCAGCCTGTAGGAGAGCGGAGATGCGCGCCATGAAGACAAATATTTTGGTCCGGCAACTCCGGCGGGTCGTCACGATCGCCGCGGTTTCGCTGCTGGCCAACGCCGCACAAGCGGCTGCTCCCGGCATAACCGGCACGTCGTTCGCCCTGGATGCTGCGGCGGCTTATATCACGCAGCCTGACGGGTCAACCGTGTATTCGTGGGGGTATGGCTGCACGACGCCTGCCGCGGCCGGCACCTTCCGGCCGACCACCATAGCCGGGGGAAACTGCCCGACGATGCAACTTCCGGGTCCGACGTTGATCGTCACCCAGGGCCAGACGGTGACCGTAACTTTGACCAACAACCTGCCGACCCGCGCGGGTGCGACATCAATCCTATTCCCGGGATTCACCGTAACTGCCGCCGGTGGTAGTCCGGGGCTCCTCACTCGAGAAGCGGCGGCCGGCAGTCCGGTCACCTATAGCTTTGTGGCGAGCAACGCCGGTACACATTCCTACTACAGCGGTACGCAGAGCGATTTGCAGATTGAGATGGGTCTGTACGGGGCGATCATCGTGCTGCCGTCAAGCCCTCCCGGCGTATGCACGGCCGGGCTGCCCACCACGAACCCGGGC
>Ga0209472_1000025_pt1 | contig 81685 bp, 63 predicted proteins | sample GraSoiAngelo_130_FD_185887 | JGI IMG/M metagenome (GOLD analysis project Ga0209472, IMG submission 185887) | Grasslands soil microbial communities from the Angelo Coastal Reserve, California, USA - 14_0929_02_20cm (SPAdes) (version 2) | ecosystem: Environmental > Terrestrial > Soil > Grasslands ... | reverse complement strand
GAAGGCGGTCGCCGTCGAGTCGCTGCCGCGGATCCCCAGCACGCCGGGCTGGAGCGTCGCGACGGTGTTCACGTCGGAGACGTCGATCGGCAGCCGCGCCAGCTGCTCGGGATTGTAATTCCGGTCGTTCCCGCCGGGCCCCGTGCGGTCGCTCCGCGCGCCGGAGCGCGCGCTGACGGTGACGGGCTCGAGCGGCACCGCGGCCAGCCCCATGCGAATACTGGCCACGATCCGGTCCTCGTCCGCCTGGCGGGCGACATTGACCTGGACCGCCGCCATGCCGATGAACCGCGCCGTCAGCTCGTAGCGCCCGCCTCCGTCCGGGAAGACGATGGTGAAGCGGCCATTCGCGTCGGACGTCCGCTGATGCGAAACGCGGGTTTCCACCGACGTCGCGACGACGACGGCGCCGGCGAGGGGCTGGCTGTCCGGCCCCGTGACCTTGCCGGTGATGATATCGGTGGTCGCGCCTACCTGGCCGGCGGCGGGGCGTGCACCCAGCGCCGCGAGGAGGGCGACGAGCGCCCAGAGGTGAACGGATCGAAGCGTCACGATCGGCAGGAGACGCGAGCGCAACGACCAGAGCGGTGGCGTCAGCATAGGGCCAAGTCGCAAGCGCCGAGTTTGTGGGACCGGTCCAGCGCTCGGAACCAGCGCTCGACTTCGGCGAGCTCGGGAAATCCCCACGCCGCGTGCTCCCGGACCAGCGCCAAGGCCGGCCAGATGACCCGGTTCGCATAGCGCGCCCGCTCGGCAGTGTCGAAGAGCACGTGGAGCTGCTCGGTCGGGGCCAGGCGACACCCGAGGCGCTCCACCGCCCGGCGGTACTGCTCCAGGATCCCCGGCCGCTGGTCCGGGGGAAACCGGAAGAGAAACGTCGAGAGGTCGTAGCTGAACGGGCCGACACCCAGCCGGTCCCAATCGACCAGACGCGTGCGTGAGGCCGCCGCGTGGGGGGCTACGACGGCGTTGATCGGCCACAGGTCGCCGTGGAGCAGCGTGTCCGACCCTGCCGCTTCCTCGAACACGCACGCGCGCCGAGACGCGTCTGCCCTGAGCCGATGCAGCCGCTCGAGCAGGCGAGGGGCGACCCCCGCGTGCTCCGGGGGCGGTTCGATCCCGGAAGCCGCGAGCGCTTCGAGCGCCGCGATGGAGTCGCGGACGTTCGCCGTGAAATACTCCATGCCGAGGTTGGTGGCGTAGCGGCGCACGTCCGGCAGCACCGGGTGACGGGCGGCGCGGGTGTGGAGCTCGGCCATGAGATCCACGGTCGCCTCGACACACTCCGGTGTGGGGTTCGTGGCGAGCGTGTCATCACCCAGGTCTTGGTACACGTGCCACACGCTGTCGCCGCAGCGCTCGGCCGCGGTCCCGAGCAGCCGGGCGCAGCGATCACCGAGGCCGAGTGCGGGCAGCCAGCGCTCGGCCACGAGCCGCGTGCGCTGGGCGACGATGGGGTCGAGCCGCTTGAGCACCACGAAGCGCCATGGCCCGTCACTGATGGCGAGCCGGTAGACTCGGGCCTTCAACTGCGTGAGACTGACCCTGCACCGCCCGGGGCTCGCGCCGTCCAGCAGGTCACGCAGCACCTCGGCCAGCTCGGCCGATCCCGCCTCGCCGTTCTGCTCGAGCGCGTTCCGCAGCCCGCCCGGCAGATCGACGACCGGGCTCGTGCGGGCGGCCCCGGCGCCCGGGTGCAGCGCTCGCTCCAGGACTTGCCGGACGACCCGCTGCCCATCGCAATGTTCTGCGACGAGCGCGCGCGCCGAGCGGCAGTGGCGATCGTAGTCGGCTTCGACGGCGGCCAGCGCACCGGCCGCTTCGTCGATGTTGCGGAACCGGAACAGGCCCTCCGCCTCGGGCAGGAGACGGCTCGGGCCAGTGTGCTGTACCACGGCGGGCTTCCCGCTCGCCAAGTAGCACAGCGTGCGGTCGCTCACCCACGCCGTTTGCAGCGTCACGTAAGCGGGCTTCGCGCAGCTGAATTCACCGCGCGACTGCTGCACGTAGGTGCGATACGCCTCGGGGGTGGCACTCACGTCCCACGCCTCCCGCAGCGTCCAGCCCTTGGGCTCCATCAGCTGGCGGTACTCGTCGTAGTGCTCAGCGAGGCAGACCGCCAGCTCGAGCGGGACGGGCGTGCGGGTCGGCAAGTCGAGATACTCGAGAAAGGAGACCCGCTTTTCGTTGCAGAAGGTGGTTCCGTTGTACTCGAAGGTCCCGCCCCACCAATGCGCCACCGTGGTGTACCGGCCGGGCCCGCTGGGCGGCAGCGCGGGCCACTCCGGCAGGAAGATGGGAGGGGGCGTGTACAACCAAGCACGGCCGCCGTCGGGGAACGGCGCGCCCGGCTGACCCACCGTCTCGCCGATCGTGAAGTAGATGTCGTGCGGCGCGAGATCGACGGCGCCCGTCGTCATCCAGATCTGGAGCAACCCTGGATCGGTGTCGACGAACGCGGAGCGGCGGAACCGCTGCACGACCGTGGCGGGCGCCGAGTGCCACAGATTGAGGAGCAGATCGGCGCCAGCGGCGGCGTCGAGGTCCAGCGAGCCTTGGGCGACGTCCTCCGGGACCGCGGCTCCGTTCATCGCGTAGAGCGCCAGCGTGTCGGCCAGGCCGTAGGGCTCCAGGCGCGTCTTGAGGGTCGCGACGCAGTCGACAGCACGGCCACCGCGCCTGCGGCGGCGGCCCGCAGGTGATCTGTCGCTGTCGTCGACATCGATGCCCTCGAGCCAGATCACTCGGCAGCCGAGCGCCTTGAGCGCCAGGGCCCAGTGGAGGTAGACCCAGAGGTGACCCCCGCCGTTGGGGTACGCCACGGTATTGGCCGGCGCGAGGCAGACGGTGAGGCTCATGCGCCCGCCCGCTGCAGTGCCGCCGGCTGTGTGCTCAGCGCGGCGTTCAGCGCCGTCTCCAACACGCGCCGCGCGTCGAAATGCGTTTCGGCAATGTCACGGGCCGCGCGGCAATGGCGTGCGTAGTCGCTGGCGATGCTCTCCAGCGCCTCGACCGCCTCGGGGAGAGAGGTGAAGCGGAACATTCCCTCGCCGTGGGGCAGGTACGAGCTTGGGCCGGTGTGCTGCACCACGACCGGCTTCCCGCTCGCCAGGTAGCACAGCGTGCGATCGCTGACCCACGCGTTCTGGAATTCCATGCACGACGGCTTGGCACAGCTGAACTCGCCGCGCGACTGCTGAACGTAAGCGCGGTACGCCTCGGGGCTGCCGGCAACCTCGCGCGAGTCTCGCACCCGCCACCCGTGGCTCTCGAGGTGGGCCCGGTCCGCTGCGTCCTTCTCGGCCTGCTTGAGGCGCCTCTCGCCCTCCGGATCGCGGTCGAGGAGGTACAACGCGAGCTCGAGCGGCTGGCTCGTGTGGCGTGGCAGATCGACGAAGTCGAGGAAGGACACGCGCTTTGTGTTATCGAGGAGCACGGTCTCCCCGTTTCGGTCCACCTTCAACCAGCTGGCCGAGGACCAGCTGGAGACAGTTGTGAAGGCTACGGATCGGGCATCAGAGGTTACCGGCCAGAGGTCGAGGCAGACCGGGGGACGGATGTGTGTCCACCGCAAGCCGCAGTCGGAGAAGCGAGCAGCGGGCGTGCCCACAGTCTCGCCCGTCGTCAGATAGCTGTCATGCGGGGGCACTTTGAGCTGCCCCGAGCTCATCCAGAATTGCAGCAGCCCCGGGTCGATGTCCACGAGCGCCGTGCGCCGGGCGCAGGCGAGTAGCCGCGGATCGATGGCGTAGTGGAAGTTCAGCAGCACGTCCGCCCGCCGCAGCACGGCCTCGGCCTCACCCCACGTGCAGCCGATGAAGCGTGGATCGCCGTCCAGGGTGTAGAGCAGCGTCCGGCCCTCGAATCCGAGCTGCTGCATCCGCTCCAGGAAGGTCGAGATCACGTAGCTCTGCCGCTCGGAATGGCGGGCGGGGCGCAGCTGCTCCAGCCAGTAGACGTCGCACCCCAGGCGGCGTAGCCCCAACGCGTACTGCAGGTACACCCAGAAGTGGCCGCCGCCGTCCGGGAAACTGGCGACTTTGTAGACCGACATGACGGCCGTGGTCACTTCGCCTCCGCCGTCAGCGTCGCCGCGGGCGCGCGCGCCACCAGGTCCCGGAATCCCATCAAGCGGATCCCCCGGTCGCGGATCGCCTGCCGCACTCGGGGGTCACACAGCGTCCGCAGCTCGAGCTCGCGCTCCACGAGATAGCTCGAGCGGTATTCGGGTTCGACGTAGCCGGGGTGGCACGAGAGCTCGGTCACGCCCTCTCGAACCTCGGCGTCCAGCAGGCGCAGCAAGCCCTCGACCCCGATCTGCTCGGAGTGGGTGACGCCGCCCCAGCGGCCGTAGAATTTCCCGAGGTGGCGGGCCCCGGAGTGACCCCGCACCGGCGCGCCGGCTCGCTGGGCGAGCGCGAGCACGTGCGGCAAGACGCGCGCGTCGTGGTGCACGGCGTGGTGGGAGTCCACGTGGGTCGGGCGCTCCCCAGTGAGCTCCTGGAAACGAGCCATCTGGCGCTCGCATTGGACGGCCACTCTGTCCGGGTCGCCGGCGTCCAGCTCAAGGTGGAGCCCGAGGCTCATCTTGGTGTGCTCACGCGCGAGCGCGGCCGCCGCTCCGCTCGCCGGCCGGTCGACGAGCAGGCTCGCGCTCGTCAGGATTCCGTCGTAGTGCGCCTGGATAATGCCGCGGTTGATCCCGGGGCTCGCACCGAAGTCGTCCCCGTTGATGATGAGCCACTTCATGGACCTACCTCGACCGCCGGCTGGAATACCGGTCGCCCGCTGGCGGCGCGCTCCGCCGCCGCGTAGAAGTAGGACGCCAGATGCAACGGCGCGTCCGGCACGCCTTTGAAGCCCGGGATGCTGGACATGTCCACGACGTATGTCTGTCCATCGCTCTCGATCAAGTCGACGCCGTAGAGGTCGATGCCGAACGCGCGGCCACAGCGGAGCGCGATGTCGGCTTGCTCGGCAGTCGGGGCGAACGGCTCCCCGTACTTCTCCGCCTCCGTGACGGCCGGGAAGACCTTCCGGACGCCGAAGAGCCGCTCGCCGATCACGTAGATCTTCAAGTCGCGCCCCTCGGGCCGGTGATAGCGCTGTGCCAGAACGGGTGGCGGCTTGTGCGACGGGCGTGCCTCGGCGAGGAGCTCGGCCTCGTTCCGGACGACGCGCACGCCCAACCCGCAGGTGCCGTCGTACGGCTTGACGACGAGCGGTCCCCTGGCCAAGAGCGGCATCAGGAGTTCGGGGTGGGACACGACGTACGTGGCGGGCATGGGCGCTCCGGCGGCCTCGAGAATCCGGGCGGCGATCACCTTGTCGCGGAGTGCTACCGTCACGGGATACGGATTCACGATAGCGGCGCCCTGAGCGTGCAGGGCGCCCGCAAGGCTCATCGGGATGCCCGAGATCTGCTTCAACACGTAGAGGTCGTGCTCGACCCGGACGCTCGAGAGGTCGATGAGGCGTCCGTTGCCGGCGATGACGTCGACCACGACTCCCCTGTCGGCGAGCACCTGTATGGTCTTCGGGAAGATGCTCACATGGCCGGCGCCGTAGGGGCGCCTGAACAGGAATCCGATCCGCAGGCGTCTCATCCGGCCCGGCCCTGCAGAGTGGGACGGGGGCTCGCCCGGCCCGCTCGCCCCGGCCAGCCGAAGCGATCGAGGGCGTGCGTGAGTTCCGCTTCATACATCCGCAGATTCGGGAGAAACGCATCGGCCCAGGGACGAGTGAGGTGATGCCCGTCCCAAGTGATCACCGCGAGTGCGCGCCAGACGGCCCCGCACGTCGCCAGGCGTTCGATGTCGGTCTGGTCGCAGTTCGGCCACCGCTCCCGGACCACGGCCCAGTAGGTGGCGAGGTCCGGGCTCGCGGCAATGCGGCAGGACGGATCGACCGCTTGAGCCAGGTCTATGCCGGGAACGGCCCGCCCGGCATCCTCCCAGTCGAACGCCCCGATCTGGGCGCCCTGGGGAGACGCCTGCACGCGCAGATTCTTGGCGTTGAAGTCACCGTGGATCAGCGTGGGCGGGAGGCCGGTGCAGGCGCGCGCGAGCCGATCCCAATCCTCGTCCAGCTCATTGAACCGCGCCACCAGGACGTCGAGAAACGCCACGTCCTCGGCGCTGAAGGCGGGATTGTCCACCTGGGCTCGAATGAGGTCCCGCGTCGCGCGCATCTGGTCGCGGTAGCGACTCGGTCCACCATCCGGCAATCCGGCCTGGTCGGCAGCGGATTGCGCCTCGGTGTGCAGGATCCCCAGCCATCGAGCCGCGGCGGCGCGGTGGTCCGGGCGCAGCATGTCGTACTTCTCACCCTGGATTTCCCCGATGAAGAGCCAGCACACGTCCTCCGCATGGTCCTCGTGCGACCCTGAGACGGTGCCGTAGTAGCGAGGTCCAGCGAGCGGCACGTGCGGAAGGATACGCTCGTACACGGTACGCTCGATCTGGCCGCCGCGCTGCGTGCAGCGCTTCGCGATCACCGCCGCGCTATCGACCCCGACGCCTTCGAGGCGGTACACCGTCAGGTTGGGCCGTGGCTTGTTCGGCTTGAACTTGGCCGGCGTGATCCGGTCGGGCACCACGCGGTCAGGGCGGAGCTCGCGCCATGCCTGGACCGCCGGGTGCGCCAGCAGATTCTCGCGGCGTTTCTCGGACCGGGCGCGTGTGGGGGTCCGGCTCGGCGGCGCGGGGGTGGGCAGGGGCTCGACCGCAGCCGGCGTCGTGTCCGCGACCACTCTGCCACCGTCGATGGTGAGCAATGCCGAGCAGCCGGCGAGCGTGGTCGGCCGGTGACTGATGACGATTACGGTGCGGCCCTGTTTGAGACGCTCCAGCGCGTCGACGATCGCGGCCTCGGTCTTCGCGTCCACCGAGCTCGTGGGCTCGTCCAGGATCAGCACGGGACTGTCCTTCAAGAACGCGCGCGCCAGCGCGATGCGCTGCCGCTGGCCGCCTGAGAGCTTCACGCCGCGCTCGCCGACCTGCGTGTCGTAGCCCTGGGGCAGCCGCTCGATGAACTCGTGGGCGTTCGCCGCCCGGGCCGCCGCGACGACCTGCTCCCGGGTCGCGCCAGGCGCCGCGTACGCGATGTTCTCGGCGATGGAAAGGGAAAACAGCACGGCGTCCTGGAGCACGACCGCGAACTGGCGCCGCAGGTCGAGAAGCTTGTAGTCGCGCAGGTCTACGCCGTCCAGTAAGACCGCTCCCTCCAGGGGGTCGTAGAAGCGGGTGAGCAAGCTGATGAGCGTCGTCTTGCCGGCACCCGTCGCGCCCACGACGCCGAGCCGCGTGCCCGGTTCGATCTCGAGCGACACGTCATGCAGGACGGGCCGGTCGGGTCCGTAGGCGAAGGACACATGCCGGAAGGCCACGGCGCCGGCGGCACGCCCGATCGCGCGAGCGTGTGGGCGCTCCGGCACCTCGGGCTGCTCGTCCAGCAGCCCGAAGGCGCGCTCGGCGCTCGCGAGGTAGGATTGGATCCCCGCCGCCTTCTTGCTGATCGTCTTGAGGGGTTCGTACAGCTGGCCTAGGTAGGTCAGCACCATCCACAGCTGCCCGAGGGTGAGGACGCCTTCACCCACGTGGCGCGCCCCGATGAGGAGGACCGCGGCCGTGCCGAGCGCGCTCGTCAGCCCGACCAGGACGCCGAAGCGGCCCTCCATCAACGCCAGGCGAATGCGCGCCGTCACCCCCTCGGTCGAGCGACGCACGAAGCGGTCGGTCTCGCGGGTCTCCTGCCCGAATGCTTTCACGACACGGAGAGCGCCGAGGGTTTCCTGCACGACCGCGAGCGCCGAGCTTTCGAGCTTCTTCACGTGCCGCGACTGGCGGCGCATGCGGGGCCGATACAGGCGCGACAGCACGAACAGTGGCGGCGACACCCCCAAAGCCACGAGCGCGAGCTGCCAGTCGAGGCGCGTCATGACGACGATCATCATGGCCAGCGTGATCCCGGCGGCGACGAACGGAATGATCCCTTCGACCATGATCTTGTCGATCACCGCGGCATCCTGATTAATCCGGTACAGCGAGTCGGCGCTGCCCTTCGAGTCGTGGTACGACAGGGAGAGGCGCTGGGCGTGCTGCACCAACTTGGTGCGAAACGCGAGGACCAGGCGCTCGCCGACGTAGGCTTGCATGAACTTGTTCGCGAGCCCCTGGACCTGGGCGAGCGCCGCGACGGCGATGAGCAGGCCGATCGCGACCGCCAACAGCGTGGCGGGGGAGCGCGTCGCCGCCGCGGGCAGGGCGGCCGCCAGCCACACCGGCAGCGGGCGCGAGCCGAGCACCGAGTCGACCACGATCTTGAGCGGCACCGGGTTGAGGAGCGCGATCGGGCTCGCCAGCAGCCCGATACCGAACAGGACGGCGAGGTGGAGCCAGTAGGGCCGCGCCTGGCGCAACAGTCGCCGGTACAGGGCGAATTCGCTCATAAGAGCTCACTGCGACGCAGCCGGCCGACGACCTCCCGGATCGTGGCCGTCGCGGCGCTGCATTGCTCGACCACGCGCGCCGCCGACAGGAGCGCGCCGAGACCGAGCACGGCGGCGGCGATCCAGGCTTGATCGCCGAGCGCGCCGCGCGTCAGCACTGCGAACACCAGGGTGAGTAGCGGGCCGGCGGCGGGCACGACCGGCCACCAGCGCACGCGGATGAGCTGCTTCCCACCGGCGTGCTCCTCGACGCCCATGAGGAGGCGAGCCGCCCCGAAGAAGCCGCCGCGGACTTCCAGGTCCCAGCGGGCATCCCGCGCGCCGCGCAACACGCACACGCCGTCCGCCCGCAGGTCCGTTTCCATGACCCGCAGCCGTTGGTGCTGGTCCAGCCAGTGCTCACTCCAGACGGCGGCCGTGACGGGCCAGAGGGGCCCCGGCCGCCGCGGGCAACGGCGCCGCCACGGGGTGAGGCCCTCTTGAATGCGACCGCGCAGCCGCGCGATGGGCTGAATAAAGTGCAGGGCCGCGGTCAGGACGCGGCGCGCCAGCCGGGCCTTCCCGCTGAGGGCAGCGGGGAATCGCGCGCGGGCGCCCCCGAGGCACGCCTGGGCCACCGACGGCACGATCGCGGCGAGACAGAGCGGCAGTGCCAGGCGCAACGGGCTCCACGCGAAGCTCAACGTCGCGATCGCCACGAGCGTCGCGGTCATCAGGTGCCACTCGGGCATCTGGGGCAGTGAGGCCAGCAGCGTCGGCGCCGGCTCGTACAGCGATTGGAACGGCGCCGCGCCCCACACGCCGTGATACACGCGGGCGCGCCGCCACCCCAGGATGTAGGGCAGTCCGCTGCCGTACATCCGGCCGGTCCAGCGGACGTGCCCAACGTCGTTGTACTTCTCCGGCCATTTGCGCTCCAGCATCGCCTCGGCGCGCCCGTACCCGATTTGTTGCCGCCAATAGGTGCGCACCGAATTGCGCCGGTGGTGCCACACCACGGCGGCCGGGTGGTAGCCGAGCGTCCAGCCGCGATCCTGCAGTCTCCAGCACACGTCGACGTCGTCGCCGGCGCTGCGAAACCGCGAATCGAATCCCCCGACTGCCTCGAGGAAGGCTGTCCGGAACGCCATGTTGCAGCCGGGGATATGTTCCGCCTCGCGATCGGTGATGAGCACGTGCACGGGTCCCCCGGGCGCGCGGGCGACGCACTCGGCAATCGGCCCGTCGCCCGCGGGGGCGATATTCGGCCCACCCACACCGACGTGGGACGTGCTCAGGAACGTGGCCGCGAGATAGGTCAGCCAGTGCGGATCGGGATAGGCGTCGTCGTCCAGGTAGGCGACGATCTCTCCGGTGGCCGCTGCCAGACCGGTATTGCGCGCGCTGGACAGGCCGCGATTCGGGGTCCGGATGAGCCGAACGTCGTACTGGCCCGCGATCGCGGCCGTGTCGTCGTTCGAGCCGTCGTCCACGACGATGACTTCGTAGTTGGGGTAATCGAGCCGGCGCAGCCCTTCGCAAGCATCGCGGATGGTCCGGCCCCCGTTGCACGAGCACACCACCACCGAGATACGCGGCCACGGGAGGCTCGGCGTGAACGGCGCTTCGGCGAACGCCTCCCGCACCGTCTCGAGCGCAGGCTTGGGCGAGCGATCGGCGCGCGTCAGGCCGAACGCCCAGTCCTGGACGTCGTGGCCGTGGCGGTACCACTCGTCGGTCCACGCGAACACGAACACGCCGCCGCACCCGGCGGCGAACGCCGTGCGCACCTGCCAGTCGAGCGAGCGGGCCTGGCCACCCTCCCCGTTGCGCAGGGCGTCGAGGCCCAGCTCGCTCATCAAGAGCGGCCGGTCCCCGGCGATGTTATGCAGCCGCGCCAGGTATGGCTCGAAGCGGTCCTGCGACTCGAGGTAAACGTTGAAGCAAATGAGGTCGAGGAACGGCAGCCGGAGGTATTCGGTCGTGGGGTAGTTGACGTAGGTCACCAGCCCCTCGGGGTCTTCCTGTTTGACGATCCGGTACAGTCGCTCGAGGTAGCGCTCGACCTTGCGGCGGCCGAGCCACCGCGCCATCAGCGCGGGGATCTCGTTACCGAGCGCGTAGCACAGGAGGGCGGGGTGGCCCGCGCAAGAGCGGACCTTGTTGCGGATCAGCGCCTCGACGTCGGGCGCGCCGGGAGGACGGTCGATGACATAACCGACATACTGCTCGGCACTGAGCCCGACCATGACCCGCAGACCGTGCCGCGATGCGATGTCCAGGAGCGCGCGGGGCGGAGTGGTGTGGGGGATGCGGACGGCGTTGATCCCGTTTGCCGCCATCAGCGCGAAGTCCCGCTCCACGGTGGCGAGATCATGGTACTCGTTTCCCGCCGCGTCTGGAGTGAACGCCCCGTACGTCACACCCCGCACGTACAGCTTCTCGTCGCCGACAAAGAGGAACTTGCCGCGCACACAGGGCCGGACTCCAGGCGCCGGTGCTGGGGCGGATTGAAATGCCGCCGCGGCTGGCTGCACGTCGCCGCCCAGACGCGTCGCCGGAGTCACGACCAGCCTGCCGTGGTTACCCTCGTTGGTCGACCCTTCGGTGGGGCTCTGTACGATGCGCCGCATGGCACTCCTAGGGCGTGTGAAGGTGCGAGCGACGATCCAAGCTGGCCGCAAACCCGCAAGCGGCATGCCGTATGCAGGCGGGCAAGCCGAACTGCGCGAACCGCACGGCGCAAGGACGGAAAGCCGTGTAACGATTAGGCGAAGGATGTGCTGCTGAAGTGCAGCAGTCCGGCCGGAGCGTCGGCCGCTCGCTCGAGGCTGCTGCTGGCGTGGGACAGTACCGCCGCGCAACCGCATCAACCTGCTTACGTGACGCGCGTCACGACGTTACCTGATCGACAGTTACCCGCTCTTTATCTGTTTAGCCCTACGGTGCGGTCCTGAGCCCGATCACCTCGCGGTACGTCGCTCACCGATGACCCACGATTGTCGGACGGGCGGCGGTGCCGACCCCGGGTGCACGCTCTCCCAGATCTCGCGATTCAACTCCATCTCGTCCGCTTCATCCGCCTCGGCCAGGTCACTGACGGGGATCCGGGAGCGGAAGGCGCTGGGGTTGAGTTCGGTGAGGGGCCACGTGCTCGGTAAATGCGAGAACGTCGTCGAGTCCGGGCGCCACATGAAGGCGCTCCACAGAGGCGTGGCTGCGGCGTCGTACTGGCTGAGTGGCGCGAGGCCGAGGATCTCCTCAATGGTACGCAGGACGGACGCGGTCGTGTAGAACGTGCTGTCGACCGCGTCACGGCGGGCATAGGGAGAAGCGACCAGCAGGACGGAGCGGTGCGCGTCCACGTGGTCCGGCCCATTCTGCGCATCGTCTTCGAGGACGAAGGCCGCGAGCGATGGCCACGCGGGAGACTCCGACAGACGTTCTACGATGAGCCCGAGCGCCAGATCGTTGTCGGCCACCATGGCCCGCGGCGTGGGTCGTGAGGCCTGGCGGCCGAGGGTATGGTCGCGCGGCAGCCACAGGATCGTGAGATCCGGGAAGCGGCCTTGGAGGTCCCAGCTCGCGACCGAGTCGCCGAACAGCCGAGCCCGGGTCGTGTCGGCGACGGAGAGCACGAAGCCCGGGTAGTTCGTGACCGTAATGTCCTTCAGTCCGGGAATGTTCGTGCGCACGGGTCGAGCAGCGGCGGAATCGCCCTCGTCCGACTCGGTCATCTCGCCGAAATTCACCACCCACAGGCCGTGCCGCAGCGCCGCGTCCCACAGGTAGGCGCCGCCGGGATTGGCCAGATCTTCTCCGCTCGTCAGATCCCACGCGCGCCGATTCGAATAGATCTGAGGCCACGTCTTCTCGTTGTAGTCGCTCGCCAACCCCCGGTCGGTCCACTCGTGGCCGTCGGCCGAGACCTCGCCGTTCACGTAGAAATTGTCGAACAGCACCCAGCGACGGGCGATCGCGTGCGCGTTGGGGGTGACGCCGTTGTCGAAGATCGCCAGGCGCGCATCGCCGTTGCCGCGCGCGACATCGCCGAGCACCTGGTCGTAGGTCCGGTTCTCCCGGATGATGTAGACCACGTGCTTCAGCTCGGGCGGACGCTCGGAGGGTCGGATCGTCGGACGCAGTCGCGCGTTCGAAAACGGACTCAAGGCGTACACCTGACTGGTGTATCGCCTGAGCCCTGCCGAGTCGGGGACGGGGATGATGGACACGGAACCGGCAATGACGTTCCCGATGTAGGTTCCGTCCGCGTTCGCGCCCGAGCCGTTGCCCTTGCCATTCGCGACATAGAGGGTGCGCCCGTCCGCGGACGCGGCGAGGGCGGTGGGATACCACCCGGCCGGGATGAGGCCGGCGACGCGCATCGCCTTCGCACCGAGCCGCACCACGGCCAGCGCGTTGCTCCCGGCCATGGCGACGTACAGCGTGTGCCCGTCGGGGGACAGGGCGAGCGCGTTGGGATCGCTCCCCGGGGGAGCGTTCGGCGCGAGCGAGACGGAGAGCTGCTCGCGAACGTGGCCCGTCGCGAGATCGACGCGCGCTACACCGTTCGCCCCCGCGAGCGCGACGAGCAGTTCCGACCCGTGCAGGACAAGGGCGGAGGGATGGGGTCCGACGAAGAGGGCGGACCGGCGGACCGGCGGGCTGACGGACAGGTCGATGACGGAAACGGTCGAGTCACCCCAGTCGCTGACATAGAGGCTGCTCCCGTCCGTGACGGTGGTGTAGGGTCGGTGGCCGACCGCGACCGCTCCACGGCGCTCGAGCGTCGCCGTGTCGATGAAGTAGACCGAATCGCTCAGGTTGCCCACCACTGCCACCAGGCCCTGCCGCGGCAGGAGGGCGAGGCCGGCCGGGTAGACCTTGGCGCCGGAGTCCGCGAGCGCCATGCTGTCCCGGAGCCACGCCGCGCCGCCCTGCCACGCGAAGCGATACACGCGGTTCGTCGGGCCGCCGCTCGCCCACACCGTGTCGCGCCAGTCCCGGCCGGTGCGGGCCAGGCCGAGCCACGCCGCGGGCAGCGGCACGCGCCACACGACACGGGCGCGCACGGGGTCGATGCGCATCAGACTATTCTGCCCGTACCCGTCGTTGGTGACGATCACGGATCCATCGGAGAGCGTCACGAGATTCAAGGGCAGCGTGCCGACGGGGACGACACGTCCGGCGGGACGGATACGCCAGCCGCTGGGGAGGAGCGTGGACCCGTCCGGCAACGAGCCCGGGACGAGACGGGTGGCGAGGAGCGCCGCACCGGCGATGGCGGGCAGCGCGAGCAGGGAGCGCTTGAGCATGAGCCGGAATATGGGCGCTCGCGGGACCGCCGGCATCCCTTTAGCCTTAGGCGCCATGACCGGCCTGATCTTTCATCTTATTCCCCACACCCACTGGGACCGCGAATGGTACCTGCCTCGCGCCGCGCTCCAGGCCCGCTTCGTCGGCGTCATGGACGATCTGATCGAGCGGCTGCAGGCCGACCCGGCGTACCGCAGCTTCTTGCTCGACGGGCAGACGGTGCTCGTCGAGGACTACCTGCGCGTCCGCCCGGACCGTGAGGGCGACGTCCGGACGCTGGTGAAAACGGGCCGGCTGCAGGTGGGCCCGTGGTACGTGCTCCCCGATGAGCAGATCCCCTCCGGCGAAGGGCTGGTGCGCAACCTGCTGCTCGGCGCTGCGGACGCGGAGCGATTGGGCGGACGCCTCGACGTGCTGTACTCGCCCGACGCGTTCGGGCATCCCCCCGCCTGGCCCACGCTGGCGCGCGAGTTCGGGATCCGGTACGGCGTCGTCTGGCGCGGCCTGGGGGGCGAGGCGGGGCAGGAGCGGGACCTGTACCGGTGGCGCGGGCTCGACGAGAAGGAGGTCGTGTTGTGGCACCTGCCACGCGCGGGGTACGAAATCGGAGCTGCGTTGCCCGCCGACGCCGAGCGCCTGTTCGCCGCCTGGGCGCCGGTGCGCGGCCCGCTGGTCCAGCGCGCGACCGGCAAACATATCCCCGTGTTCATCGGCGCCGATCACCACGCCGCCCACCCGGACGTGCCGCGGCTCCGCGACCTGCTCGCGGAGCTCGACCCGCAGAGCGCGTTCCGCGTCTCGCGGCTCGACGAATTCTTCCAGGCCGCCGTGGACGGCGCGAAGCCGGCGCCCCTGGCCGGAGAGCTGCGCTGGTCCTACCGGTACGCGTGGACGCTTCAGGGCGTACATGGGACGCGCGCGCCGCTCAAGCGACGCTACTCCGCGGCCGAGCTCGCGCTGGGGCGGCTGGCCGAGCCCCTCGCGGCGCTGGCGCGGCGCGCGGGAGGACGCGACCGGCGGCCGGTGCTCGAGCTCGCGTGGCGGGCGTTGGTGCGCAGCCAGTTCCATGATGCCATCGGTGGCTGTGCCAGCGACGACGTCGCGCGCGCGGTCGAGTCGCGGCTCACGAGCGTCGAGGCGCTGGTGGGGGAGGTCGTGCGGGGTAGCGTGCGCGACCTCGTCCACCACGATCCCGACGCGGCACGCAGCCTCGCCGCGCCGCCGTCGCCGACGCTCGTGCTCTGGAATCCCGCGGCGCGTCCTCGCCGCGGGGTCATGATCGCCGACGTCACCCTGTTCCGGCGCGACGTGCCGGTCGGTCCGGCTGGGGAGCGCGTCCCGCGGCACGGACAGGGCTACCGGCCGTTTGCCCTCGTCACCTCGGACGGCCACACGGTTCCCGTGCAGGTGCTCGACCGACGCGTCGGGACGGAGCGGCTCGACGCGGCGCACCACTACCCGGACCAGGACGAGGTGGACGAGGTGCGCATCGCGTTCCGCGCGCCGAGCGTGCCAGGGCTGGGGTTGGCCAGCGCGGGTCTGACGGTCGGTGCGACCGCGGCCGGCGGTGCCCGGCCTGCGGCCGAGGGCGCGCTGGTCAAGGGGCGCTCCCTCCTCAACCATTGGATCGAGGTCGCGCTCGAGCCCACCGGAGGGCTCGGGCTGCACGACCGGCGCTCGGGACAGCGCTTCGCGGACCTGCTTCGCATCGAAGACGGCGGCGACGCGGGCGATACGTACAGCTATTGCCCGCCGACCGGCGACCGGCTCGGGCGCGCCTCCGGTCCGATCAAGGTCCGGCGCCTCGCCGCCGGGCCGCTCGTGGCGGCCTTCGAAGCTCGATTCGAGATCCGGCGACGCGTCGGGATCCGGCTCGTCGTCATCCTGTACGCAGATAGTCCGATGGTCCGATGCATCATCGACGTGGACAATCGAGCGCCCTGGCACCGGGTGCGCGCGCGGTTGCCCACGGGCCTCGCGGGCGCGAGCGCCGTCGCGGGGACGGCGTTCGGCGCCGTGGCGCGGCCGCCGGTCGCCATCGATCCCGCCGACTACCCGCTCGAGACGCCGGTCCGCACGGCCCCGGCGCACGGATTCGTGGCCGCGGTGTCCGGGGCGCGCGGGCTCGCGGTGTTCGCGCCGGGCTTCTTCGAGTACGAGTGGACCCCTCGGGGGGATCTGCTGGTCACGCTGCTGCGCGCGGTGGGCGAGCTGTCCCGGAGCGATCTGCCGACTCGACCGGGCCACGCGGGCTGGTCCGTAGCCACACCGCTCGCACAGTGCCCGGGGTCGAGTCGGGTGGAGCTGGCGGTCGCGCCGGTGTCACAAGCCGAGTTGGAGCGCGGCGACGCGCTCCCCTCGCTCTGGGAAGACGCGTTCCTGCCGCTGCGCGGGTTCTGGCTGCGTGACGCGGCGCAGCTCGCCCCCGCGCCGGTCGACATTACGCTCGAAGGATCGGGGCTCGTGCTGTCGGCCGTGAAGCCTGCCCAGCAAGGCTCCCCGCTGGTGCTGCGGTGCTACAACGCGACCGATCGGAAGGCGGCGGGGGCGTGGCGATTCGGTGAGACCGTGAAGAGTGCCCATCGGGTGCGTGCCGACGAGCGCGAATCGGTGGCCCTGGTGCTCGAGGGGCGGGGCAAAACGGTGCGGTTCGTGGCCGAGCCGCACGAAGTGGTGACGATCTTGGTGACCTAAACGCGGAAGTCGGAAGGTGGAACGCCGAACAGAGCCGCGAGGGGTCGGGGCGAACGAACGTGGCCTCTGTGTTCCGCGTTCCGACTTCCACGTTCCGCGTTGTGGGGAGGCATGTGTGCAGGAACATCACCTATCGGTGAATCGCACGGCGCGATACTTCACGCTGGGCAGTAGCTCGCGCGGGGTGGCAGAGGTCTGGTTCGCCTGCCACGGATACGGCCAGCTCGCGGCGCGATTCCTGGAAAAGCTGCGCGTGCTCGACGACGGGCGGCGCTATCTCGTGGCGCCGGAGGGGCTGTCCCGTTTCTATCTGAGCGAGAGCCCCGCGGAGCGGCGCGTCGGCGCGAGCTGGATGACGCGGGAGGATCGCCTCGCCGAGATCGACGACTACGTGCCGTACCTCGATGCGGTGTCCGCGGACGTCTTCCGGTCGCTCGATCGCGCGCGCGTGACCGTGCACGCGTTGGGGTATTCCCAGGGAGCCGCCACGGCCAGCCGCTGGGTCGCGATGGGGAAGGCTAAGATCGACCGTCTCACCTTGTGGGGCGGCGAGTTTCCACCCGATCTCGACCTCACCGTCGACACGGTCGTGAGTCGGTTGCAGGCTGCGCACCTGACGCTCGTCTACGGTCGCTCGGACGAGTACATCACGGCTAAGATCGTCCAGACGACGACGGCTCGCTTACGCCAGCACGGGATTCCGTACAGGGAGGTCCCGTTCGAGGGCGGGCACGAGTTGAACGAGGCGGTGCTCCGAAGCCTAGGGGAGTAGACGGTTCGGCGTCTACCTCGCCGTCTGATACCTCGTTGCGGGATTGAGGGCATCCTGGAGCGCATCTCCCAAAAGCGTGCATGCCACGACCACGAGGACCAGCGCGATTCCCGGTGCCGCCGCCACCCATGGCGCATTGACGAGCGTATCCCGTCCCGACGCGATCATATTGCCCCACGACGGCGTAGGCGGCTGGACCCCCAGCCCCAGGAACGACAGGCCGGCTTCGAGCATGATGGCGTTCCCGAGGCCGAGCGCCGCCGAGACGATCACCGGTGTGAGGGCGTTGGGAAGGACGTGCCGCACGAGCACGCGACCCCGCGGCAATCCGAGCGCGACGGCTCCTTCGACGAACGGGCGGACCGCGAGTGAGCGCACCTCCCCGTGCACCAGCCGCGCGACCGACATCCAGCCGGTGAGTCCCAGGACCACGATCACCAGCCCGGCGCTCGGCCGGGCCATGGCCGCGAGCAACAGCAGCAGGACGACGCGTGGGAGCGCGAGGACGAAGTCCGTGACCGCGAGCAGCGATGTGCGCACGGGGCCCGGCCAGAACCCTGCGGCTCCACCCACCAGTACGCCGATCACGACCGACAGCAGGACGGCGAGCCCCCCCACGGCGAGCGAGACGCGCGCGCCGTAAACCAGCCGCGTCCACACGTCGCGGCCGAAGCGGTCGGTGCCGAGCGGATGAAAACTACCGGAGTGGTCGGTGGCGAGCGGCCGCAGGAATCGCGTCGCCACGACGTCACGCTGCAGCGTCGGTCGGCCGGTCGAGACGAGCGGCCCCGCGAGCGCGGCGCCGGCGACGATCACGAGCACGCCGATGCCAAACGCCGCCCTGCGGTCCCGCAGCAGCCGTTTCACGATTCCCGTGTTCCGTTCCGCACGCGCGGGTCGATCCACGCGACGCCCAGGTCGGTCAGCAGGTTCCCCGTGACGACCAGGACGGCCGTCACCGCGGTGGCCGCCATGACCACCGGGTAATCGCGGGCCTGGACCGCCTCCACCAGACGACGCCCCACGCCGGGCCAGGCGAACACGGCTTCCACGAACACCGCACCCGAGAACAGCGCGGGCAACGACAGACCGATCAGCGTGATGATCGGGATCGAAGCATTTCTTGCGACGTGGCGTCGTGTAACCTGGAACGCCGTCAATCCCTTGGCCTCCGCCGTTCTCACGAACGGCTGGCTCATGACGTCGCGCATCGCGCCGCGCACGAACCGCGCCGCGCCGCCCACACCGATCAGCGTGAGGGTGGCGAGCGGCAGCGCGAAGTGCCGGAGCCGGTCGGCGAGGCGGCTTGAGAGAGTGAGCCCGTCGGCGTCCAGCCCGGCGGCGCCGAATGCGGGGAGCCAGTGTGCCCAGTACGTGAACGCCATCACGAGCATGAGGCCGAGCCAGTATCCCGGCAGCGCGAACAGCGTGACGGTGGTGATGGAGAGCGCCGTGTCGATGCGTGGGCCCGCGCCCGCCTGCCAGGCCCCGACGGCGAGGCCGAGCAGGTAGCTCAGGACGAGGGACGTGCCCACGAGCGCCAGCGTCGCGGGCACCGCATCGCCGAGCAGCGCGCGCACGGGGCGCCCGGTGGCGATGCTCCGGCCCCAGTCCCCGCGAACAAACCGGCCGAGCCAGATCGCATATTGCGCGGCGAGGGGCCGGTCGAGGCCAAGGACGCGGCGCTGGATCGCGAGCTGCGCCGGGGTCGCGGTCGGCCCCAGCAGACGCGCCACGGGATCTCCTGGTGCCAGCCGCATCAGCAGGAACGTCAGGGAGACGACCCCGGCGACCACGACGGCGCCGGCCAGGGTCCGGGTCCCGAGGTGCGCGAGCATGCGCCGAATCTCGCGCGACCCGCGGGGCCCCGCTAGAATCCGGGCGTGCGGCGACGAGCGCTTTGGCTGGTGACCGGGGGGGCGGTGATCGCGGCGTGCGGCTCGGGGGCCGCACACCGGGGTCGAACCGTGGTCTACGCTTCGGGGGCGGACCTTCAGAGCGTGAACCCGCTGCTCACCGTGCACCCGCTCGCCAAGCAGGTGGAGCGCTACGTCCTGCTCACCACGCTGGTTCGCTACGACTCGGCGCTCGTGCCCCGGCCCTACCTCGCGCGCGTGTGGACGTGGTCGGAAGACCGCAAGAGTCTCACGTTCCGACTGCAGCCGGGCGTGCGCTGGAGCGACGGCGTGCCAACGACGGCCCGCGACGTCGCGTGGACCCTCTCGGCAGCGAGAGACGCGGCGACCGGGTATCCGCGGCTAAACGATTTCGCGGACGTGGCGTTCGTCAATGACCCCAACGATTCCACGGTCGTCATTCGGTTCGCCCATTCCCAGGACGCGATGCCGGACGTCCTCACCGATTTGGCCATCCTCCCCGCTCGCCTGCTCGACTCGGTTCCCCGCTCGGAGCTGCGGCGCGCCGCCTGGAACGACCATCCGGTCGGAAACGGCCCGTTCCGCTTCGTGGCGCACGAGCCGGGCCGCCGCTGGGTATTCGCCGCCAATCCGGACTTCCCAGCCATTCTGGGCGGACCGCCGGCGCTCGAACGGTTCCTCGTCGTCGTCGTGGACGAGCCGACGACCAAGCTCGCTGCGCTCACGGCGGGCGAGGTCGATTTCGCGGGCATCCAGCCCGCGCACGCCGCGTTCGTCCGCAAGGACTCCGCACTCACGGTGCTCGACTACCCGGTGATTTTTCCGTATGGGATCGTCTTCAACACGCGCCGGCCGCCGTTCGACGACGCTCGCGTGCGGCTCGCCGTCGCGCTCGCGCTCGATCGCCGCGAGATCGTCGACGGCTACCTGTACGGCTTCGGCGCGGTCGCGGATGGCCCCGTGCCACCGGACGTCCCCGGTTACGTGGCGGTGCGTCCGGTCCCCACCGATCCCGACTCCGCGCGGCGGCTGCTCGGCGGCCGGCGCATCGCGTTCGAGCTGCTCACCGTCGGGAGCGGCGAGGCGGCGCTGGAGCAGATGATTCAGGCCCGGCTCGCGGCCGTGGGCTTCGACGTCGCGATCCGGCAGCTCGAGCTCACCGCGTTCCTCGCGCGGGTGAACGGCCGGCAGCGGGACTTCACGGCCGCGGTGCTCGGCACGCCGGGCGATCCGGGACTCGGCTACTTGACCACCCTCACGGAGCTGGCGGGGATGCGTCCCGCCGCCGATCCCGCGCGGGCACAGCGCTTGTTCCGGGATTCGCTTCCCGTCGCGTTCCTCTACCACGCGCGGGGCGTGCAGGGGATGAACCGCCGGGTGCGGGGCGTGCGCATGGACCTGCGGGGCGAGCTGCCGACCGTCGCCCGGTGGCGCACGGAGCCGTGACACGGCGCGATCTGCCCGGCGAATTCCACGCGGCCGCCCCCGTGCGTCTCGACTTCGCCGGCGGGTGGACCGATGTCCCGCCGTTTTCGGCGCGCGAGGGCGGCGTCGTCGTGAATGGGGCGATCGAGCTCACGGCGCGGGTCGCGGTGCGCCTCGGCGGACGCCTGATCCGGCTCGTCTCCGAAGACCTGGGCGAGAAGCTCGAGTGCGCGGACTCCGGTGGCCTGGTGCTCGACGGCCGGCTCGATCTGCTGAAAGCCGCCCTGCGCATGCTCCCGGTGCAGGCGGCGTGCACGATCACGACGCGCTGCGACGCGCCCCCGGGGTCGGGACTCGGCAGCTCCGGAGCCATGGATGTGGCGCTCGTCGCGGCCCTGGCGCTGGCGCGCGCGGAGCGGCTGACCGGGCGCGAGATCGCCGAGCAGGCGTGGTATCTCGAGACCGTCGAGGCGAAGATCCCCGGCGGCAAGCAGGATCAGTTCGCCGCGGCCTTCGGCGGCTTTCAGCGACTCACCTTCCGCGATCCGGACGTCGGGATCGAGCCGATCACGCTCGACCCCGCCTTCGCAACGGCACTGGAGCGGCAGACGGTGCTGTGCTACACCGGCCGGTCGCGGGTGTCCGGGGCGACGATCGCGCGCGTGATGGCCGCCTACGAACGCGGTGATCCCGCCGTCACGGGTGCGCTGCGGGCGTTGAAGGACGTCGCCGCGGCGATGGCGGAGGCGCTGCGCGCGGGAGACGCGGCCCGCGTGGCCGCGCTGCTGTCGGAGAACTGGAACCACCAGCAGACGCTCGATCCGGAGATGCGCACACCGGACATGGCCCGGCTGGAACGCGCCATGAAGGCCGCGGGAGCGCTCGGCGGGAAAGCGGCTGGGTCGGGCGCCGGGGGCGCGATGTTCTTCGTCACCGGGGACGACCCGACGCCGGCGATCGGCGCCGCGCGGGCCGCCGGTGTGACGATCCTCCCGGTGCGGTGGGCGCTCGAGGGCGTCCGCGCGTGGTGACTGCGGAACTGCTGGCGGACCGTCGGGAGGCGATCGCCGGCGCGCCGGATCTGGCCGCGCTGCTCGCCCACCTGACGAACCGCGCCGCGCCGGTCCTGGCGCGGCTGCCGCCCGTGCCGGAAGCGAAGGCGCTGCTCTCGACCGACGGCGGGGTATGCCCCGAGGATGGGGCGGCTCTCGAGTTCGATCCGTGGAGCCCGGACACGCACCGCTGCTCGCGGTGTGGCAAGACCTTCGGCGGCGAGCGTCACGCCCGTCATTGGGCACGCTATCAACACCTGTGGCTCGCCGAGCGCGCGGCGCACCTGGCGACGCTGGCGGTGCTGGATGGCAATTCCGCCGCGGGCGCGCGGGCGACCGAGATTCTTCGGGCCTACGCCCGGAGCTATTGGCGATATCCCAACCGCGACAACGTGCTGGGGCCGAGCCGGCTGTTTTTCTCGACGTACCTGGAATCCATCTGGATCGGCAACTACCTCGCGGCGGCCGCGCTGCTGCGGGCGGGAGAGACGCTCGATGACGCGACGACGCGGGATGTGAGCCGAGTCGCCGACGAGGCGGCGAACTTGATCGGCGAGTTCGACGAGGGGTTCTCGAACCGCCAAACCTGGAACAACGCCGCGCTGGCGGCGATCGCCGTCTGGTTCGAGGACGAGGACTTGGCCAAGCGCGCGATCGAAGGGCCCACGGGCCTGCTCGAGCACCTGTTGCGCGGCTTCGGACGAGACGGGATGTGGTACGAGGGAGAAAACTACCATCTGTTCGCCCTGCGGGGCCTCCTGACGGGGGCGGGGTGGGCGCGACTCGCCGGCGTGGACATTGTCGCCGAACCCCAGCTCGCAGCGCGCGTCCGGGCCGCGCTGCTCGCGCCCGCGCGCACGGCGCTCCCCGACTTCACCTTCCCCGCGCGGAAGGATTCACGGTTCGGTGTCTCGTTGGCCCAACCGGCGTATCTCGAGCTATGGGAGATCGGGCTCGCGAGACTCGGGAAACGGGAAACGGGAAACGGGAAAGGTGAGCTCGAGAGTTGGCTAGCGGCGGTGTATCAAGCCCCGGCGCCGCGACCGGAACTGTTCGAGTCTTACTTACACGACGCACCACTGCCACGTGTCCCGTTTCCCGTTTCCCGTCGCACGTTGTCCTGGTGGTCCCTGCTCGAGATGGCGCCGGCGCTCCCGGCGGACGCACCGCCGTGGTCTCCCGGCAGTCTCCTGCTCGAGTCCCAAGGTCTCGCCGTGCTGCGCACGGCCGGGGGGGACCGCTATGCGAGCCTCGAGTGCGGCCCGTACGGTGGCGGGCACGGGCATCCCGACCGGCTGCATCTCACGCTCCACGCCGATGGCGTGCACTGGCTGGCCGACCCGGGAACGGGATCCTACGTCTCTCGCGACCTGTTTTGGTACCGCGCGACCCTGGCACACAATGCGCCACGACTGGACGGCGCGTCCCAGTCCCCGGGCGGCGCGGTGTGCGAGGCATTCGACACGGTGGGCGAGTGGACCTGGGTTCGCGGCCGCTACGAGGAGATCGCGCGCACGCTCGTTTCCGGGCCGGGGTACCTGCTCGATGTGGTGGACCTGGCGAGTCGCACCGAGCACGTGCTCGAGCTGCCATGGCACTTCCGCGGGGCGGGGGACGTGGGGCGGGGGACGTGGACTGCGGGGGAGCTCGCGGACGACTTCGTGTCGCGCGTAGAGCAGTTCGTTCCCGACGGTGCACCGCCGGTCGCGCTCGAGCTGGCCGCCGGCGCTCGCACACTCAGGGCGTTCCTCTCGTTCGAGGGCCAGCTGGTGCGGGCGGAGGGGCCCGGCCGGCCGGGAGAGGGGAAGCGGGAAACCTTTTACGTCGTGCGCGCCGCGGGCCGGAGTGCCCGCTTCGTAACGGTCCTGGAGCCCGTCGGCGCCGCGGCGTCGGTCCGGGGCGTGCGTGTGCAGGGGAGCGTGATCGAGGTCGACACGGCGGGGCAGGGTCTCCACCGGCACGCCGCTACGGCCCTCGGCTGGGAGATCACAACGAGCGTGGGGCGCATTCGGCTCGCCGGCGCGCGCCAGCCCGAGCCGCCGTTCGAGCCGCTGCTCGAGCTCGACAAGCCGACGCCCGCCGTGGGGGCGGCGCTCCGCGTGGCCGTCCCGCCGCCGCTCGACGGATCGCTCGACGGGTTCGACACGAGCGAGCCGCTCCGCCTCGCGCTCGAGGATCAGTATCGTCGCAGCGAAGAGCCGTACCCGGGCCCCGACGACTTCTCCGCCGTGGCCCACGCCGCCTGGGACGACGACGCTCTCTACCTGGCGGTCGAGGTCGTGAAACCCGAGTTGTGTTTCCGGCCGGGCGGCGCACCACCGCAGCGACTCGACAACGAGCCCGATGATATCCATTCGGACGGCTTACAGGTCTACCTCGCGGGACACGAAGCAAGCGGGAACGGACACGGAGCCATCGGATACCTGATTGTTCCCGATGCTGAGGGACGAGCACTGCGGGTGCACGCCACCAGCGACACCTCGGGCGACCCGCACGGCGTGCGGGGAGCATGGGTGCGTACCGAGCGCGGATATCGCGTGACGCTCGGCCTCGTCTGGCCGGAAGGGGGAGGGGCAGGGGGAGGGGGACGAGGAGGGCCGCGGGCGCACGTCGGCAGGCGGCTGCGGTTCGACCTGTTGGTGAACGAGATGCTGCCGGGCCGGGTGCGACGCGCCGGCCAGCTGGTCTGGAGCGGCGGCAACGGCTGGGTGTGGGTGCGGGGGGATCGGCAGGATGTAGCGCGGATGGGCGTGCTGGAGTTGGTGGGATGAAACGAACGCGGAAGTCGGAACGCGGAAGGCGGAACATCAAGGTGAGCGCCGCTCGGCGAACGACCCGTCCCTGCTGTTCCGCGTTCCGCATTCCGCGTTCCGCGATTGGTTCTTCGGGCGCATGAGCATCGTCGTGGTGCTCCACGAGCCCCAGGACCTCGTCAACATCGCGCACGTGGTGCGCGCGCTCAAGAATTTCGGCTTTCGCGACCTGCGCCTCGTGAGCCCGCGCGAGTACGATCCGTATCGCGTCGAGGGCATCGCGCACCAGACGCAGGACGTGCTGGCGCGCGTGGCCCGGTTCGATCGCCTGGAAGACGCGTTGCTCGACTGCGTGCACGTCGTGGGCTTCACGGCGCGAGGCCGCACAGCGAAGCGCAATCTGCAGCGTCCCCGCGCGGCGGCCGCGGAAATTCTCACGCGCGGCGAGGCGGGCCCGGTCGGGCTGCTCTTCGGGCGGGAGGACAAAGGCTTGCCCAATGCGGCGCTCGACCGCTGTCATCGCGTGGTGACCATTCCCACGAGCCCCGCGTACCCTTCCCTCAACCTGGCCCACGCGGTCGTGCTCATGCTGTACGAGCTGGCGCTGGCGCGGGGCGAGGAGGACCGACCGTTCAAAGCGCCGCGCCGGGAGGGCCCGCCGGCGACGGTGGACGACCTGGAGCGATTATTCGCGGACGCCGAGGCGGCGCTCCGCGGCATCGAGTTCTTCAAGACGCGTGAGGTCGAGGGCGTCATGCGGACGGTGCGCGAAGTGATTCACCGCACGCCGCTCGACCAGCGCGAGGCGAAGCTGCTGCGGGCGATGGCCATCGAGGTGGTGAAATACGGTGAGCGACTGGCGCGTTCCCGGCTTCACGTCGACCGGTAGCAAGCGACCCGACGCGCTGTTCGGCGCCGCGCTGCCGGACGAGGACGCGGGACTGCCGACGCGCATGGAGCGGGCGGCGGGCTGCCGCGTGTGGGACACACAGGGCCGTGAGTACGTGGACTACGTCATGGCGCTCGGCGCCGTGGCGCTGGGCTACGGCCACCCCGAGGTGAATCGCGCCGCCGGGCGGGCGATCGCCGCGGGCGTCGCGGGTCCCCTGCCACCGGTCCTCGAGGAAGCGCTGGCCGACGAGCTCGCCATGCGAATCCCGTGGCTCGAGCAGATGCGGTTCTTGAAGACCGGCGCCGAAGCAGTGGCCGCGGCAGTGCGGCTCGCTCGTGTGGCGACCGGGCGGGAGCGCGTGCTTGGGTGCGGATATCACGGCTGGCTCGACTGGTCTCAGGGGGGGGAGGGAGTCCCCGCGGCGACGCGGGCGCTGTATGCCGAGCTCCCGTTCAACGACGTGGAAGCGACCAGGCGGCTGATCCGCGAAACCGGCGATCGCCTCGCGGTGGTGGTCATCGAGCCGGTGGTCGTGGTTGAGCCCACGCGCGAATGGCTCGAGGTGCTGCGTCAGGAAACGACCCGGGTCGGCGCGGTGCTCGTGTTCGACGAGATCAAGACGGCGTTCCGGCTGGCGATCGGCGGTGCGGCAGAGCGCTATGGCGTCCGGCCCGATCTCGCGGTACTGGGCAAGGCCATCGCGAATGGCTTTCCGCTCGCCGTCGTGGGTGGACGGGCCGACCTGATGGCGGGAGTGGCCCGCACGTGGATCTCATCCACGCTCGCGACCGAGAGCGTGGCGCTCGCCGCGGCGCAAGCGACGGTGGAGGTATTTGCGCACGAAGATGTCTGCGGGCACCTGCACCGGATGGGCACGCGGTTGCTGCACGGGCTCCATCGGTTGCACCACAAGCACGCCGACGTGGTGACGGGGGTGGGTGGGATCGCGGAAATGTGCTTTCTCCATTTCGCGAGCGAGAACATTTCGCGCGATGTGGCGCGGGGCTGCGCGGCGCGGGGACTCCTGTTCAAGCGGACGGCCTACAACTTCGTGTCGCTGGCGCACGACGAGGAGACCGTGGATAAGACGCTGGACATCTTGGAAGACGTGCTCGGAGCGATCAGGTGAAAAAACCCCCATTGCGCACCAGAAAGCAGATCCTTCGCGCCTGCGGCGCTCAGGATGACAGGCTCCCTCGCTCTCGGGAGGGAAAGAGAGAAGCCACCCTCCCGATCCTCCATCACCCCTTCCTCTACCGAGCCCGCGCGGCGCTGTCATCCTGAGCGAGCGCGCGGGACGCGCGCGAGCGAAGGATCTGCTAGCTTCGAGCTGTGACCCTCCAGCGCAAGCTGCTCCTGGGCTTCTCGCTCATGGTGGTCCCGGCGCTGCTGGTCGGCGTTCAGGCGATTCGCACCAATGCGCTCGTGCGCGGCACGCTCGAGTCGCTGGGTGAGCGATTGGCCCGGTCGCGGACCTACGCCGAAGTGGAAGACGCCATGTTCAACCAGACCCAGGTGATCTGGCGGTATCTGAGCGGCGATCCCGCGGCCCGGAAAGAGTTTCCGCTCACCGAGCAAGTCGTGGCCTTCTGGCTCGATCGCTGGACTGCGGAACTGCCGCCCGACGAGCTCAAGCTCGCGGACGGTGTCCGCCGGATCGAGGCGGATATCCGGACGGTCGCGGGTCGCGTGTTCACCCTGCACGATGCCGGACGGCACGACGCGGCCGCCGTGCTGGCGCGACGGGAGCTTGTGGAGCGCCTCCAGCCGGCTCTGGCGGACGTGAACCGGGAGATCTACCGACGGGCGCGCGAGTTCAGCGTCCAGGCGGCGTTCGCGCAGGTGGCGGGGATCGTCGACAGGGAACGGCGCATCCTCTGGGGTATCATCGCGCTCGCGCTCGCGGCCGGCCTCGTGGCATCGTGGCTCATTTCCCGCAGCCTGGCGCACCCGCTCAACGAGCTGCGGCACGCGATGGCGGTGGTCGGCGCCGGCGACCTGGACCACGCGATCGAGCCGCGCTCCCGTGACGAGATCGGCGACCTGGCGCGCGCTTTCGCCCGCATGACCGAGCAGCTCCGCCAATCCCGCGCCCAGCTCGTGCAATCCGAGAAGCTGGCCTCGATCGGGCAGATGGCGGCCGGCGTGGCCCATGGGCTGCGGAATCCGCTCGCGAGCCTGCGCGCGGCCGCGCAGCTCGCCCAGCACCGCGTCGAGGGCCCCCCGGCCGCCGCCCGCGAGCAGCTGAGCGCGATCATCGAGCAGGTCGATCGCCTCGATCTCAGGATCGCGCACCTCCTGACCTTCTCACGCCCCGCCCCGCTGCGTCCGCTGCGGGAGAGTGTGCGAACGCTGGTCGACGGCGCGCTCTCCGGCTTCGCCGAGCTGTTGCGCCGGCGCCGGGTCGAGCTGGCCGTGACCGTTTCCCCGGCACTCCGCGAGGTCCGAGTCGATCCCATGCGGCTGGAGCAGGCGTTGACCGAGATCATTTCCAACGCGCTGGATGCCATGCCGGATGGTGGGCGGCTGGAGATCGCGGCGCAGTCTCAGCCCGACGCGGGGGGCGCCGACGGGGTCCTGCTCGAGATCGCCGATTCGGGGCCGGGGATTCCCGCAGAGATTTTACCCAACCTGTGCGAGCCGTTCTTCACGACGCGACCTGAGGGCACGGGGCTCGGCCTCGCGATTGCCAAGCGCTATCTCGAAGAGACCGGGGGCCGTCTGGAGATCGCCAGCGCGGTGGGCCACGGTACGACGGTGCGCATCTGGCTGCCGGTCGCGAGCGGCGAGCCCGCGCCGGCCCCGGCGGGGAGCCGCACATGAGCGGATCGACCGTGCTGATCGTCGACGACGAGCAGACCCTGGCCCGGTCCGCCAAGGCGTTCCTCGCGGACCACGGCTACGAGGCCGAAGTGGCGGCCTCGGGCGAAACGGCGCTCGAGCTGCTTGAGAAGCTCCAGCCCGACGTCGTCTTCGCGGACGTGCGGCTCCCGGGCATGAGCGGGATCGACCTGCTGAAACGGATCCGCGAGTTCGACCCCGTGCTCCCCGTGATCATGCTCACGGCCTACGGGTCGATCGAGGGTGCGGTGGAGGCCGTGAAGCTCGGCGCCTTCGACTATGTCAAGAAGCCGGTGGACCTGGAGGAGCTGAAGCTTCTCGCCGACCGCGCTCGCGAGAACCGCCTCCTCAAGCAGGAGCTGTCGTACTACCGCCGCCGCGCGACGCGGGATGTCGGGTTTGCGACGATGGTGGGGGAGTCACCCGCCGTCCGTGCGGTGCTCGACCGGGCGCGCCAGATCGCCGCGTTGGAGGACACCCCGCCGGTGCTGCTGACGGGCGAGACGGGCACCGGCAAGGGCATCCTCGCGCACGCGATCCACGCCGCCGGTCCTCGCGCCCTGAAGCCGTTCATCGAGGTCAACTGTACGGCGCTTCCCGCGACGCTCATGGAAGCCGAGCTGTTCGGCTACGAGCGCGGCGCCTTCACCGATGCCAAGGAATCGAAGCCCGGTCTGGTGGAGGCCGCCGAGGGCGGGTTCCTGTTCCTCGACGAGATCGGCGACGTGGATCTCCCGGTGCAGGGCAAGCTGTTGCGGGCGATCGAGGAGCGGACGGTCCGGCGCGTCGGCAGCGTGCGCGAGCGTAAGGTCGATGTCCGCATCGTCGCCGCGACGAACCGCGATCTCGAGCGCGAGGCGAGCCGCGAGCGATTCCGCCGTGATCTCTACTTCCGCCTGGCCGTGATCGTGCTCGTCATGCCGCCGCTGCGCGAGCGCGGGGAGGACGTGCTGCTCCTCACCGACCACTTCTTGAGAGTGCTCAATGCCAAATACGGGAAGACGGTGCGAGAGATCAGCGCGCCGGCGCGCGAGCTGCTGCTGTCGTACCCGTGGCCCGGCAACGTCCGTGAGCTCAGCCACGTGATCGAGCGCGCCGTGCTCTGGAGCCGGGGTCCCACGCTCGACGTGGAGCACCTCTCGTTGACCAGTCCCGACCACGACCCGGCCACGAGGGAACGCAGCTTGTCGGTCGCAGCGGAGGCCAGCACTGGAGCACCGGCGCTGCCGCCGCAGGGCGTGGATCTCGCGCAGTGGGAAAAGGCCATGATCGAGCGAGCGATGCGGGAAGCCGGCGGAAACCAGACCAAGGCCGCGCAGCGTCTCGGGATTTCGCGGGACACCCTACGCTATCGGCTGAAGAAGTTCGGGCTGCAGCCCTGAGCGAGGATTTGGGTTTTTTGACCCAAATGGGGGTGAAATGGCGCACCCATGCGGCGTTGTGGTGTGAAAGCATGCGGCAGCCGCGTGGCATGCGACCTGCACATCGCGATGCCGAGCGCTTGTAGTGGTCGACCATGATTTCCCCTGGAGGAAGATCCCAATGACCTGGACGAAGCCTGAATTCGAGGTCGTCGAGCTGGGGATGGAAGTCGGCGCGTACGCCGGCAATGCCTGAACCAGGCTGATACGGCTACTGAGGGGCCGGGTGACCAACCCGGCCCCTTTGTTCAATGCGCGTGATCATCCTCGGTTCGGCGGCGGGTGGTGGAGTCCCGCAGTGGAATTGCGGCTGTCCGAACTGTCTCGACGCCCGCCACGACGCTCGCGGCCGGATGCAGTCGTCCGTGGCGGTGAGCGCGGATGGAGAGCGCTGGATTCTCCTGAATGCCTCACCCGACCTTCGCATGCAGCTCGCCGCCCACCACGAGCTCTGGCCCCGCGGCATGCGGGGTTCGCCCATCGGCTCCGTGGTTCTGACCGACGGCGAAATCGACCATACTCTCGGGCTCCTGCTGCTGCGCGAGAGTGCCACGCGGCTTCCGGTGTACGCCCCGGGGGGAGTGACCACGCTGCTCGGCGACGAGTGGCCGCTCTACCGCGTCCTCTCCGCCTACGCCGGGGTCGAGCCGCGGACCCTCGCAGAGGGTCGATCCGTCGCTTTGGCTGATGGCGCTGGCACTCCGCTCGGCATCTCCTGCTCCACGACGGCCGTGGCCCGCCGCCCGCCGCGCTACGCGCGCGCGCGCGCCCCCGCCACCGCAGCCTTCGACGTCGCGCTGCGGCTCACCGACGAGCGCACCGGCGGAACGCTCGGCTACGTCCCGACGGCCGGGGCGATCGATGACGCCGTACGGCGAGTCGCCGGTGGAGCCGATCTGCTACTGTTTGACGGCACCTTCTGGTCGGACGACGAGCTCACCGCCGCGGGGGTCGACGCGCCGACGGCGCGCGAGATGGGCCACCTTCCGGTCGGCGGGGCGGGGGGCAGCCTGGAGCTGCTGCCGAGGCTCGACGCGAAGCGAGTGGTTCTCGTGCACATCAACAACACGAATCCGATCCTGTGTCGCAGCTCGGCGGAGCGAGCGCGGGTCGAGGCGGCTGGCATCGTGGTGGGAGAGGACGCAATGGAGTTCGAGCTGTGAGCGTAGAAGTGAGCCCGCGTGCGACCGACGGTCTGGTGGGTCGGCTGCGCGGCGTGCTCGAGCGCCGCTACCACCACCTCCACCCCTTCAACCAGCGGATGCACCGGGGCGAGCTGTCGCGCGCCGAGCTGCAGTTGTGGGTGGCGAACCGGTTCTATTATCAGATCAATATTCCCGTCAAGGATGCCCTGATCCTGTCGCGCTGCCCCGAGCGCGAAGTGCGTCAGCAGTGGATCCAGCGCATCGTCGACCACGACGGCCGGCCGGGGGAAGAGGGCGGCATCGAGGCGTGGCTCCGCCTGGGGGAAGCGATGGGCGTGAAGCGCCAGGACCTGATCGAACAGCGTTTCCTCCTGCCCGGCGTGCGCTTCGCCGTGGATGCGTACGTGCATTTCTGTGGCTCGAGGCCATGGCTCGAGGCGGTGGCGGCCTCGCTCACCGAGATGTTCGCGCCGCTGATCGTGAAGGAGCGGCTGGCGGCAATGCTGAGCCATTACCCGTGGGTGGATCCCGCGGGACTGCAGTACTTCAGGAATCGGCTCACACAAGCGCCGCGCGACGCGGAGTACGCGCTCGGCCTGGTGACGGAGCGGTTCCGCACGCCGCAGGAGCAAGCGCGGGCCGTGGCGGCGCTCGAGTTCAAGTGCGACGTCCTGTGGAGTCTGCTGGACTCCGTGGAGCGCGGGCCTCTTCCGGGGACGATCGTATGACGGCGGCAGGGCGCCCGAGCGTGCCGCGCCTCCACCCAAAGGCGCGCCTCCAGCACGACGACGTGCGCGGCCGGGACGTGCTGCTCTATCCTGAGGGCTTGGTGGCGTTGAATCCGACGGGGGCGGAGATCCTCGAGCTGTGCGACGGTGTTCGCTCGGTCGCCGAGGTGGTGGCGACGTTGGAGCGACGCTACGGCGCGGCTGGGGAGGGAGGAGTCGAGCGTGACGTCACGGCGTTTCTGGACGGGCTCGCCGCCAAGGGGCTGGTGACGTATGGATCCTAAGCCGCTGTGGCTCCTGGCGGAGCTGACGTACAAGTGTCCGCTCCAGTGCCCCTACTGCTCGAATCCGCTCGACTTCGCGGGCCCGCGCTTCAAGCGCGAGCTCTCGACTGAAGAATGGTATCGCGTGTTTCGCGAGGCCAAGGCGCTGGGTGTGTTGCAGCTCGGGCTCTCGGGTGGCGAGCCGACCTTGCGGGGGGATCTCGAGGATCTGGTTCGCGAGGCGCACGAGCTCGGGCTCTACACGTCCCTCATCACCTCCGCGTACCGGCTCACGAAGGAGCGCCTGGCGGCCCTGAAGGCCGCGGGCCTCGACCACGTGCAGATCAGCATTCAGGGTGCCGACGCCGAGCTCTCAGATGCGGTCGCGGGGACGGGGTCCTACGGGGATAAGATCGCCGCCTATCACTACACCCGAGAGCTGGGCTTTCCCCTCACCGTCAATGTCGTGCTGCACCGCCGGAACCTGCATCAGGTCGAGGCGCTCATCCGGCTCGCCGAGTCGCTCGGCGCAGAGCGTATCGAGCTCGCCAACACGCAGTTCTACGGCTGGGCGCTACATAATCGCGCAGCGCTCATGCCGACCAGGGCGCAGCTGGACGACGCCTGGCGCGTGGTGCAGCGCGAGCGCGCCCGACTGGGGACCAGGCTCGAGATCGTGTGGGTGCTTCCCGACTACCACGAGCAGTACCCCAAGCCGTGCATGGGTGGCTGGGCGCGTGCCTACATGACCGTCACGCCCGCCGGGGAGGTCTGGCCCTGCCACGCGGCAGGCCGGATCACGACGCTCACGTTCGAGAACGTGCGCGCGCACCCGCTCGCCTGGATCTGGGAGCACTCGGAGGCGTTCACGCGGTTCCGGGGCGATGCCTGGATGCCCGAGCCCTGCCGGTCGTGCCCACGCAAGACCCAGGACTTTGGCGGCTGTCGCTGCCAGGCGTTCCTCGTGGCGGGCGACGCGGGCCTGACCGACCCGGTGTGCTCGCTGTCGCCCCACCGGCACCTGATCGACGCCGCGGTCGCGGAGGTGGAGCGCGCGGCCGGGGCCGTCGAGTGGACGTATCGTGCGGCGCCCGCGTCGCGCGCGCTGGCCGCGAAAGGATGACCGCCGCCGCGATCGACGCCCGCGGCCTCGGCAAGGACTTCGGCGCGATCCGCGCGCTCGACGGACTCGACCTCGAGATTCAGGATGGGGAGTTCTTCGGGCTGCTCGGGCCCAACGGCGCCGGCAAGACCACGACCGTTCATCTGCTTGCGACCCTGCTCGCTCCGTCGCGCGGCACGGCGCGCGTCGCGGGACACGATGTCGTGCGGCAGGGGCTCGCCGTCCGGCGCAGCATCGGGCTCGTGTTCCAGGAGACCACGCTCGATCGCGACCTGACGGTCGCGGAAAACCTGCGCTTCGCGGCGCGCCTGTGGAGCCTCCCCGACGGCGTCGCCCGGCCGCGCATCGATGCGCTGGTGCGGCAGTTCGAGCTGCTCGACCGGCGGGACGACCCCGTCCGGACGCTCTCGGGCGGCATGCGGCGCGCGGCCGACATCGCCCGGGGCATCCTGCACGAGCCGCGCATCCTGTTTCTCGACGAGCCCACGGCCGGGCTCGACCCGCGCGCGCGCCGCTTGCTGTGGGAACGGATCCGCGGCCTGCGGGCCGCATCCGGCCTCACAGTGCTCCTGACGACGCATTACGTCGAGGAGGCCGAGCCGTGCGATCGCGTTGCCGTGTTGGATCATGGCCGGCTCGCCGCCCTCGGCACGCCGGCCGAGCTCAAGCGGGCGGCGGGCGTCGGCTCGCTCGAGGAGGTGTACCTCGCGCACACCGGCCGTCGCCTGGCCGAGACGGACGGCGCGTGAGCATGCGCGCGGTGTACGGGATCGTGGCACGCGAGTTCGTGCGGTTCCTGCGGCAGCGCGGCCGGGTGCTGGCGAGCATCGGGCGGCCGTTCGTGTGGCTCGTGTTCGCGGGAGCGGGGTTCGCAACCGTATTCGCCGGGCGGAGTGAGATCGACTACCGCGCGTACATGGCGCCCGGCCTGCTCGGGATGGTCGTGATGTTCGGCTCGTTGCTCGCCGCCCTCTCGACCGTGACCGACCGCGAGGCCGGAGTGCTCCGCATGATGCTCGTCGCGCCGATCCGGCGCAGCACGGTGGCGTTCGGGAAGGCGCTGGGCGCGACGCTGCTCGGCACCGCCCAGGCCGTCGTCGTCGCGGGGCTGCTGCTCCCGCTCGTCCACCTGCGGCCCACCCTCGGGGGGGCACTGCTGGGCCTCGTCGCGGTCGTCTTCGCGGGGTTGGCGATGGGCACGCTCGGGCTGGTGCTCGCCGCGAGTATCCGCTCGATCGAAAATTTTGCGGGCGTCATGAACTTCGTGGTGTTCCCGATGCTGTTTCTATCGGGTGCCTTGTACCCGGTGCGGCATCTCGGTCCCGTCCTGCGCGCCGCCGTCTACGCGAACCCGCTCGCGTACGGTGTGGACTTGCTGAAGCACGCACTGCTCGATGCGTGGGCGGGAGCGGGCTACGGCGGCGAGCTGCCGGTGTCGCTCGACTGTGCCGCGCTCGCCCTGTTCGCGGGTATAGGGCTTGCCGTCGCCGCGCCGCTCCTTGGCCGGGAGGGGGGCGTAACGCGTACCGCGTTCCGGGAGCGGCGTTAGGCGACGACCAGGCGCGTGATAATCGCCGTGACCACGAGGACGATCAACGCGGCCGCGATGCTGGTCAGGAGCGTGTACGCGGCGCTCTTGTCGCGCGGCGCCTTCATGACCGCGGGGAGTCCCCGGGCAAACAGCCGCACGCTCCACACGCCGAGCAGCATCCCGAGGGGCTCGATCCGGGGGAACAGCGCGAACGCACCCGCGAGCCAGTACGGTGTACTCCCGTAGGCCGCGACCTTCAGCGCCTGTACGAGGTTCCGCTGTCCCCCGACCGACGCTCCAATCACGTCGATCGCCATTGCCAACGCGTACGCGCCCACCAGATTGAGCACGTACTCGAGCACCCCGGCTTGCACCGCCGTCCCGGCATTCATCGGCACTGTCCCGAATGTCAACAGGCTGCCCCGCTCGCCGAACACGATGCCGCCGATCGTCGCCGCCACGGGGCCGATGGCCGCCATCGGGACGAGATAGCGCAGGTACAGTGGGCCGGCGCTGGTGAACTCGCCCGCGATCGTGGCCCACTCCTGTGTCGGGTGCAGTATCAGGCGTTGCGCACGGGCGAGCCAGCCTGGGAGCCTGCGCGCCGCGCGCGTCCTGGCAACGGGCTGCTTGACGGGAGGCCGGGGCGGCGGCCCGGCCTTGGGCGACGTCGGGCCGCGTGGCGGCGTGGGGCCGCGGGGGGGCGGCGTGGGACCGCGTGGGGGCGGGGGGGGCGTGCGCATAGTCGCACAAGATAGAAATCGGCGAGCAGGTCGCCAGTGGAGCCGTCAGACGCCAAGCCGCAAGCGGTCTCCAGTCGCAAGATGCAAGCCGCGCCGGCTTGGATCCGACCAACTGTGAACCCCTTGCGGCTTGGCGTCTTGGCGTCTGGCAACTCAGATTGATGCATGCTCATCGACGTCCACGCCCACTTCTACCATGCCGCAAGCCCCCGCGCCGATTGGCGCGAGCGCAACGCCAGCCGGCTCGCGGCGGGGCGCAAGATCGGAGTGACGATCCACGTCGCCTCGATCCTCGGCAGCTGGGGCCGGACGTCGCCGATCTACTTCCCGTCGCCCCGGGACGTGGAAGACGGCAACACCGCCCTCCTCGCGCTCCAGCGGGAGTATCCCGACCTGATCCGCGGCTACGTCACCGTGAACCCCAACTACACGTCGCAGGCGCGCGTCGAGATCGCCCGCTGCCTCGACGCCGGGATGGTCGGGATCAAACTCGCGGCCAGCCGCCGCGCGACCGACCCCTTGCTCGACCCGATCTGCGAGCTGGCGCGGGAACGGGGGGTTCCGGTACTGCACCACGTGTGGCAGCACCGGAGACGCGACTGGCCGGGGCAGGAAGCGTCGGATGGGCAGGAGCTCGCCGCCTTGGCCGCGCGACATCCCCAGGTCCGATTCATTCTGGCGCACATCGGCGGGGGCGGCGACTGGGAACACTCACTCGCCGTGCTGCGCCCGATGACCAACGTGTACGTCGACCTGTCGGGGAGCGGTGTCGACGGTGGCATGCTCGAAGCGTGCCTCGAGGCTGTCGGCGTCGAGCGGCTGCTCTGGGGAACGGATCTCACGATGGACACCGGCTGGGCGAAGCTGCGGTATCTCGAGCGCGTGCTGTCGCCGCCCGAGCTGGAGTTCGTGCAATGGAAGAACGCGGCACATATCTTCCCGCGCGGCGCGTTGCCCGCCGACTGATGCGCATCGACGTCAATGCCTTCCTGGGCGCCTACCCGTACCGGCGCGTGCCCGGTACCTCGCTGGACGGGTTGCTGCGCGCTATGACGCGCGCCGGGATCGACGAGGCGTGGGTCAGCCACCTGCCGAGCCTGTTCTGGCGCCAGCCGATGGCCGGAAACGCCTGGCTGTACGAGACCGTGGCGCGCGAGCCGCGGCTCAAACCGGTGCCCGCGCTGCACCCGGGGCTCTCGGGCTGGGATCGCGCGGTGGGCGAGGCGGCGGACCGTGGCGCGCCGGCGGGGCGGTGCGATCCGCTGTACTACGGGCTCGACCCGACAGGACCCGAGATGCGCGACCTCGCCGCGGCCTGCGGTGCGGCGAATCTGCCCATCATGATGACCGTGCGCCTCGAGGACGGACGCCAGCGGCACCCGAACGACCACGCCGCCGAGCTTCCCGCGGCGGCGGTACGAGCGCTGGTTCGGAGCGACGAGGACGTGCGGCTCGTGCTCACGCATGCCGATCGCGGGTTCATCGAAGAGGTGCATTTCGGATCGACCCCCGAGGAGGCGGCCCGACTCTGGTGGGACGTGAGCTGGATTTGGGGCCCCCCCGAAGATCACCTCGAGACCCTGCTGGGCACGATCGGGGTCGAGCGGTTCGTGTTCGGCACTGGGCAGCCGCTGCGGATTCCCGAGGCGAGCATCGCGAAGCTCGATCTGCTCGAGCTGGCGCCGGAGCAGCGGGCGGCGATCGAGTCGGACAACGCCCGCGGAGGACTGTGCCGCTGACCCCCGGCTGGGAGTGGGGCTTGATTCCGGCGGTCCCGGTCCCGTTCCGTGGCCGGGTACTCGCGGAGGACGCGCTCCAGGCGTACGCCACGTGGATGGCAGGACATCAGGTGGCCGGCGTGGCGGTCTGGGCCCACACTGGGCGCGGCCCGCACCTGTCGAGCGAGCAGCGGCGGCGGGTGCTGGCGGTGTGGCGGGGCGCGCTCCCCATGAGCCCGATCGTGGCAGGGGTGACGAGCGTCCAGATGGCGGCCGAGGCGAAGGCCGGGGGTGCCAACGCGCTGCTCGCGTTTCCGCAGGCGGACGATCCGGTCGGCTATCACGCGGCGCTCGGGCGCGAGCTCCCGGTGATCGCCTTTTATCTGTACGAGGCCGCCGGCGGCGTCGCGTACGACAACCAGACGCTCCACGCCATCCTGGCGCTCCCCAGCGTGATGGGGATCAAGGTGGCCACGCTCGACTCGGTGGTGACGTTTCAGCGGATCGCGGGACTGATGCGACATCACCCGGACAAGCTGCTGATCACGGGTGAGGACCGCTTCCTGGGCTACTCGCTCACGATGGGAGCCCGTGCCGCGTTGATCGGCATGGGCGCGGCGCTCACCGATCTCCAGGTCGCGCTCATGGAATCGTTCCGCTCGGGCGACTTCGGCAGGTTCGTCCGCCTGTCCGGCGTGTGCGATCGCTTCGCGAGCGCGACGTTCATTCCCCCCATGGAAGGCTATGTCCGCCGGATGCTGTGGGCGCTCGCGGCCGATGGTGTGATCCCGGACGACACGTGTGACGATCCGTGGGGCCCGAGCCTGCCGCCGTCCGAGCGGGATGCCGTGCGCTCCGCGGTCCGCGAGGCGCGTACTCCGCGCCTCGCCCCGGCGTGAGGCGCATCTCGCGGCGGTCGTTCCTCGAGTCCTGCGCCGTCGCGCGCGCGGCGCTCGGCGCGTCCCCCTTGCTGAAGGGCTGGCTTCCGATGAGTAAGCAACGGCACGTGGCGGTAGTCGGGGCAGGAGCGTTCGGCGGCTGGACCGCGCTCCACCTGCGGCGGCGCGGCGCCCGCGTCACCCTGGTCGACGCCTGGGGGCCCGGCAACTCGCGCGCCAGCTCGGGCGGAGAGACTCGTGTCATCCGCGCGACCTACGGCCCCCGCGGGATCTACACGCACCTCACGGCGCGCGCGCTCCGATTGTGGAAGGAGCACGAGCGGCGCTGGCAACGGAAGCTGTACCATCCCATCGGCGTGCTCTGGCTCGTTGAGGGCGACGACGCGTACGAGAAGGCGGCCCTGCCGTTGCTCAAGGAAGCCGGCCTGACGTTCGAAGAGCTGTCGGGCGCGGAGACGGCGCGCCGGTACCCGCAGATCAACTGCGAGCAGGTGCGTTGGGCCATCTTCGAGAAGGATGGTGGGTACCTGACGGCGCGCCGGGCCTGCGCCGCCGTGCTCGAGGGCTTCCTCGCCGAAGGCGGTGAATACCGCCAGCTCGCAGCGGAGCCCGGCGCGCGTCTCGCGGAAGGCGAGCTGCGGGGCGTCAAGCTGTCCGACGGCGCCACCCTCGTCGCCGATGCATTCGTCTTCGCCTGCGGCCCGTGGCTCGGGCGCCTGTTCCCGGACGTCATCGGCGACCGCGTGCGCGCCACCCGTCAGGAGGTCTTTTTCTTCGGCACACCCCCGGGCGATCAGCGGTTTACCGAGCAGGCGCTGCCCGTCTGGGCGGATCACGGGAGAGGTTTCATATACGGGATTCCCGGCAACGAATGGCGCGGATTCAAGGTCGCCGACGACACTCGTGGGCCCACCTTCGACCCCACGACGGGCGAACGGCTGCCCACGCCCGAGGTCCTGCAGGCGGCGCGGGAATATCTCGCGTTTCGGTTCCCGGGCTTGAAGGGCGCCCCGCTCGTCGAGGCCCGGGTGTGCCAGTACGAGAACTCTCCCGACGAGCACTTCATCATCGACCGACACCCGGCGGCGACGAACGTCTGGCTCGTGGGCGGTGGCTCTGGACATGGCTTCAAGCACGGGCCCGCCGTCGGCGAGCTGGTCGCCAAACTGGTGCTGACTGGGGAAGCGGCGCCCCCCGAGTTCCGGCTGTCCCGCTTTGACGCCGGAGTACGGCCTGGGGGTTAGTCGACCCACCTGTGCGTGCGAAGCTCGAACGAGACTTCGATCGGTTCAAGCGGGAGCTGCCGCGCGACTTCCCGTCTCACGTGCGCGAGACCTATGGGATCGATCTCACGGCCCGTTATCTCGGCGAGGTTGTTCCGCATCCCATCGGCAAAGGCTCGGGCCAGCTGTCGCTCAACGCCGGGCAGCTCGAGGACGACGCCGCGGCGGGACTCGCGTTCGTAGTGCTCAAGACGGTGATCGCCGAGGACGAGGTCGGCGCGCAAGCGATGGCAGCGTGGGCGATCCACGAGACGAAGATGAAAGTCGAACGCCGCAGCGCGGGCACCGGCCGTGAGGGCTGGACCGTCACGTGGAAAGGGCGCGGGTGGGATCGCCCGTTCGGCGACTACCTGGCGCTGGTGCGCGCCGGGCGGGATCTCACCCGAGCGGGGCGGCTCCTGGTAGTCCCGTCGGTGAAGTACCACCTCCCGCGACTCGCGGAGCCGTTTCGTGAGGACGAGTACCGGCATACCACCACGCTGCTGGCGGAGGCGTGGGAGGAACCTCCCCTCCTCCTGGAGAAGGACTTCTCCCCCACCCTGGCGGGGGACGCGCTCGCGGACGATCGCGCGCAAGTTCTCCGCTGGCTGCGGGAAGTGCCCGCACGCATCCGAGCGGCATCACCCCTCCCGGTGCGCGTCGCCGTGAAGCTCATGAACGCGCGATTCGATGACTGGTTCCAGGTCGAGATGATGGAAGCGTGCACCGGCGCAGATGCGCTGGTGTGCTTCAACCGGTTGTTCGATGTCGAACGGGGTGTGGCCTATGGCGGATGGGACTTGAGTGCCCGGAACCTGCGGGTGTTAGACCTCCACCGCCCTCTCCCGCCTTCTGCCGCCCTTTACCGCCCTCTGGCCGGCACCGGGAACATCTGCTCAGGCCGCATGATCCTCGAGTATGCCCGCCGCGGCTGCGAGAGCGTGCAGCTGCACACCTTTTTCCAGCTCCCGCTCTCCGCGTACCCCGCCACCCATGGCTCCCGTTCGCAACGGGCGCTCCACGTGCTCGTGTTTCATCCGCGGGACGGCGTGATTGCGGGGATGCTCGAGCTCGAAGCGCGCGGGCAGCTCGAGCGCCAGCAGGGCGAGCTCCGGTTCCGCGAGGTGCGAGCCCATGCGCATCGCGCGGGTTGACCTCTACGCGCTCGAGCTGCCGCTCGCGGAGCCGTTCATCATCTCGGGCGGCCGGATCGACGCGCGCCGATCGGTGGTCGTCGTGCTGCACGACGGCGACGGGCACGTGGGCTACGGCGAATCGGCCCCGGACGAGCTGCCGTTCTACTCCGAGGAGACGCTCGGCAGCGCTCGCGATCTGATCACCAGCGTCCTCGCGCCGCGGATCGGCGGACGGGAGTTCGACTCCCCCGAAGCGGTGGACGCGGCGCTGCGGGAGAACGTGCGCGGCAATCCGTTCGCCCGGGCGGGGATCGAGACGGCGGCGTGGGACCTCGAGGCGCATCGCCGGGGCACGGGGCTGCCGCAGCTCGTCGCCGAGCGGCTCGGTGTCGTGCCTGCGGCGAGCTTCCCCTGCGGCGTCGCGCTGGGCATTCCCGAGGATCGCCGCGCCGAGACCCTGACGCGCCGCGTGTACGAGGCGCTGCAGCACGGCTACCGACGCGTGAAGATCAAGGTCGCGCCGGGGTGGGATGAGATCGCGGTGCGGGCCGCCCGCGTGGGAATGGCGCGGACGGATGTGCCGCTCACCGTGGACGCGAACGGCGCCTATCGCTGGCCCGAGCACGAGCCCGCGTTGCGCGCGCTGGACGACGCCGGCCTGCTGTACATCGAGCAGCCGCTGGCCCCTGACGAGCTCGTGGGCCACGCGCGGCTCGCGCACGTGCTCAAGACGCCGTTGTGCCTCGATGAGACGTTGCGGGACGCGGGGATTGCGCGCCAGATCCTGGCGCTCGACGGCCCGATGGTCTGGAACCTCAAGGTGCATCGGGTCGGCGGGCTCGCGGAAGCGTGCCGCATCTGTCGGGTCGCGACGGAATGCGGCGCCCGGCTCTGGGCGGGAACGATGCCCGAGTCCGGGATCGGCTCCCAGGCGGACATCGCGGTCGCGGCGCTCGCGGCGTGTGTCTATCCGTCGGATGTGGAGCCGAGCTCGCGCTGGTTCGGGCGCGGCGCGGACGTGATCAAGCTCACCATGAGTAAGGACGGTCGCATGGCCGTGCCGGGTGTGTCGATCGCCCGATTGCTGGACACGGGGCGTTTCCGTTCGGTGACGCGCGGTTTACAATAGACACATCATGATCCCGATCGATCACCAGCCGGTCGGCTACTGGGCCACCAATCTCTACGCCAGCCCCCGCAAGCGTCCCAAGTCCGACGCGCCGCTCAAGGATCTGCCGCCGCGTGCCGGCCAGCGGTTCAAGCGGGCCCGCGAAGGCATGCGCGCGCTCCGGCACGTCACCGAGCAGGTGGTGTTCATGGGCACCGCCTGGAAATGGGTCTGGATGTACGAGGTCGGCGGGCGCAAGCTCGGCTACCTCCACCCGATGGAGACGGGCCTCTCGGGGACGTTCATCCTCACGGAGAGCGAAGAGCGCGAGCTCGCCGTGACCGACGGCCTGCCGCGGACGTCCCGCCAGGCCATTCGCGATGGCCGGATGGCGGGCGGCGTGCGATGGTGCTGGATGGAGTTCCCCGACTTGGATGCCGTTGACGCCTTCGTCCACATCATCCGGCTGAAGCATCAGTTGCTGGCACGACCGGAATGACGGTGCTGTAGTGCGGGGCTTGTGCCCCGTTTATCACTGACGCTACATTCCGGCGCCCGCAATCAATTTCACAACACAGATTGATACCATTCGCCATCGAGCGCGCCGGATGACGAAGAGGAGTGGTGGGGTCGGGACCGGGGGGGGCGTCGCGATCGCACTGCTGATCGCTTTCCCGGCCGCGGCACAAACCGGTCAGTCCGCGTCCGCGTATAAAGCTCCCGTCATCAGCGACACGGGGCGCCTCAAGGGTCCCCGCCAGCCCATTTTTTTCCGTCACGACGTCCACGCCGGTCAGGATCAGATCCCCTGCCTCTATTGTCACAGCACGGTGACCATCTCGAGCGAGCCGGGGATCCCCGCGGTGCAGACCTGCTTCGGCTGTCACCAGATAATCGGCGGCTCCAACGCCGAGCCGACCAATCAGGCGGAGATCAAAAAGGTGCGCGAGGCGTGGATCAACAAGCGGCCGCCCGTGTGGACGCGCGTGCACGCGCTGCCGGGTTTCGTGCGCTTCCCGCACCAGCGGCACATCAAGATCCTGGGCACCGAGAGCTGCATCACCTGCCACGGCGACGTGCGCAGCATGCCGCAGGTGTACCAGGTCGCCACGCTCAAGATGGGCTGGTGCGTCAACTGCCACGTGCAGCGCAACGTCTCGCGCGATTGCACCGTGTGTCACTACTGAGGCCCGACGTATGGACCGCAGACGGTTCCTGACAGTCCTGGGCGCGACCGGGGGGGCCGCTGCGGCGGCGTCGGCGTGCGACATCCACCCCGAGCCGACCGAGCACCTCGTTCCGTACACGGTTCCGCCCGAGAACCAGGTGCCCGGCATCGCCACGTACTACGCCACCACGTGTCGCGAATGCGCGGCCGGGTGCGGGCTCCACGCCAAGGTCCGCGAAGGGCGCGTGGTCAAGCTCGAGGGCAACCCGGATTCGCCGATCAATGAGGGGCGGCTCTGCTCGCGCGGCCAGGCCGCGCTCCAGGGGCTCTACAATCCCGACCGAGTCACCGATCCCATGGCCCGCGGTCCGAACGGTGAGTGGCAGAAGCTCTCCTGGGAGGACGCGATCAGCCGGCTGCAGGCGAAAGTGAAGGAGGCGCGCGGCAAGGGGATCGCGTTCGTCACCGGGCTCGAGAGCGGGTCGTTCGGCGAGCTCGTCGACACCTGGATGAAGGAGATCGCCGGTCGCCACGTCACCTACGAGCCGTTCGCCTTCGAAGCGCTGCGCGAGGGCAACCGCATCGCATTCGGCACGCCGGCGATCCCCTGGTACGATTTCGCCGACGCGCGCTACATCGTGTCCTTCGGCGCCGACTTCATGGAGACCTGGCTCTCGCCGGTGGGCTATCAGAACGGATTCACCCGCGCGCACGCCTTCGAGAGTGGACGGGACGGGTCGATGGCCAAATTCGTCTCCGTCGCGCCCCGCCTGTCGCTCACCGGGATGAGCGCGGACGAGTGGATTGCCGCCAAGCCGGGGACGGAGTTCATGCTCGCCCTCGCGATGGCGCAGGTGATCCTGGCCGAGCGGCTGGCCCCGACGCCGGCGGACGCCCGCGGCCTCGAGCGGCTGCTCCCGGCGCCCCAGCAGGTGGCGACGCTCGTCGGGATGGAGGCGCGCGATATCCGGCGGCTGTCCCGGGAGTTTGCCGGCTCGAAGGGCGGGCTGGCCGTGGCGGGTGGCCTGGCGACGCAGTACGGGAGCGGCGCGCACGTGCTCGTCGCGTCGGTGAACCTCCTGAACTACGTCGCGGGGCAGGTGGGCAAGACCATCCAATTCGGACCCAACCACGCGCTGGAAGCGGCCGGCTCGTTCAAGGGGTTGACCGACCTGGTCGGGGACATGAGCGCGGGGAAGGTCGCGCTGCTGCTCGTGCACGGAGCGAATCCGGCGCACTCGCTACCGGCCGCATTCTCCCAAGCGCTTGGCCGGGTCGGATACAAGGTGAGCTTCTCCTCCTACCTGGACGAGACGGCCGCCGCATCGGACCTGGTCCTGCCGGACCTGCATCCGCTCGAGCAGTGGAACGATTGGCGGCCCCGCGCCGGGGTCTACGCGCTGCAACAGCCGGTGATGCAGCCGGTGTTTCCGAACACCCGCCACACCGGTGACGTACTGCTTCAAGCCTCGGGCAAGGCGAGCAGTTTCAAGGACTACCTGCAAACCCGATGGCGGACCCTGCATCAGCGATACGGGCGCGGCCGGGGATTCGACGACTTCTGGAGCGACGCCGTGCAGCATGGTGGCGTGTACGGCGATGTGGCCGCGCAGACCGTGCGGCTCGTCCCCGGGATCGCGCAGCTGCTCGGCGGCCTGGCCGGCTCGGCAGGCGAATCGGAGCAGCAGCTGCTGATCGTCTTCCCCTCGATCGCGCTGCACGACGGCCGGGGAGCGAACAAGCCGTGGCTCCAAGAGCTCCCCGACCCGGTGTCGAAAATCACCTGGCATGGGTGGGTGGAGGTGCATCCCGAGACCGCGGCGAAATCGCAGCTCGCCAACGGGGACCTCCTGCTCCTGCAATCGCCCTACGGCGCCGTGCGCGCGCCCGTGTGGATCACCCCGGGGGTTCGACCCGACGTGTTCGCGATCCCGAGCGGGCAGGGCCACAAGGCGTACGGCCGCTATGCCAAGGATCGCTCGTTCAACGCGTTCGAGCTCCTGAGCGACAAGCCGGCGGACTTCGGCGGGCGCGCGTTCGCCGTCGGCGTCAAGGTGACCAAGACGGGCGACCATCGTCGTCTCGCCACCGTCGAAGGCGACGCGCGCGAGCAGGGACGGGACATCGTCGAGGTGCTGTCACTCTCCCGGGCGCGCCAGCTGAAGCGCGGGGCCCATCCGTTCGCCGAGGAGGAGACGCCGGGCTACGCCCGCACGGCGCTCGAGGGGTGGGCGGAGGCGCAGCACGACAAGGCGTCGCTCGGGAACTACGCCGGCGAGCACCCGCGCTGGGGGCTGGCGATCGACCTGGCCAAGTGCACCGGCTGCTCGGCCTGCGTGACCGCGTGCTACGCCGAGAACAATCTCGCGACCGTGGGCGAGGAGCTGGTGACCCGCCGCCGCCAGATGAGCTGGCTCCGGATCGAGCGCTACTACACCACGGGTGATGGGGGCCACCCCGTCGGCGCCGTGGTGGCGCCGATGTTGTGCCAGCAGTGCGGCAACGCGCCCTGCGAGCCGGTGTGCCCGGTGTACGCCGCCTACCACACGCCCGACGGCTTGAACGGCCAGGTCTACAACCGCTGCGTCGGCACGCGCTACTGCGCCAACAACTGTCCGTACAAAGTGCGCTACTTCAACTGGTACAACTACGCCGAGCGGGGCGGCGAGTGGGAGAGCTGGCCGGACCCGCTCAACATGCTGCTCAATCCGGACGTGACGGTACGGGAGAAAGGCGTGATGGAGAAGTGCACCTTCTGCGTGCAGCGGATCCGCGGCGCGCAGAACCGGGCGCGCCTCGAGGATCGCGCCGTGCAGGACGGCGAGATCACGCCGTCCTGCGCTCAGGCCTGCCCGTCCGAGGCGATCGTGTTCGGCGATTTGCACGACAAGACGTCGCGCGTCGCGGCGCTCGCGCAGGATCCGCGCGGCTATCACGTGCTCGCGGGACTGAACACCCGGCCGGCGATCACGTACCTGGCGAAGGTCGTGCACGGCGCCGTGGTGGAGGGCTGAGGCGATGGCCGAGACGTCCCCGTCTCGCGTCACCTACGACTTCGTTACGCGCACGATCGCGCGCACGCTGGGGAATCCGGGCAAGGGCTACTACGCCCTGCTCATCCTCGCCGTCGCGCTGCTCGGCGTGGGCATCGTGTGTCTGCTGTTCCTGCTGCGCTACGGGCTGGGGCTGGCGGGCTACTCGCACCCGGTATACTGGGCGGTCTACATCACCTGCTTCGTGTTCTGGGTGGGCATCGCGCACTCGGGCACGCTCATCTCGGCGATTCTGTTTCTGTTCCGCTCGGGGTGGCGCACCGCGGTCTATCGCACGGCCGAAGCGATGACGGTATTCGCCGTGATCACCGCGGGACTGTTCCCGCTGATTCACATCGGTCGCCAGTGGTACTTCTACTGGCTGATCCCCTATCCCAACGAGCGCGGGCTGTGGCCCAACTTCAAGTCGCCGCTCATCTGGGACGAGTTTGCCATCGGCACGTACCTCACGGTGTCGACGGTGTTTCTGATCATGGGGCTGATTCCCGACATCGCCGCGGTGCGGGACGTCGCGACGGGGTGGCGGAAGAAGCTGTACGCCGTCACGTCGCTCGGGTGGCGCGGCACCAACGAGCAATGGCGCCACTACAGCCGCGGCTACCTCTATCTCGCCGCGCTCGCGACGCCGCTCGTGCTCTCGGTGCACAGCGTCGTGTCCTGGGACTTCGCGATGGCCATCGTGCCCGGGTGGCACGCGACGCTGTTCGCCCCCTACTTCGTCGCGGGCGCGATTTATTCGGGCGTCGCGATGGTAATCACGCTGCTGGTCCCGATCCGCAAGCTGTTCCGCCTCGACGACCTGATCACCGTACACCACTTCGAGAATCTGGCGAAGCTCTGTCTCCTCACAGGATTGATCGTCAGCTATTCGTATTGCACAGAGAGCTTCACGGCGTGGTTCGGGGGCCACGCCGCCGAGCGGGCGGCCTTCTGGTACCGGGCGTTCGGGCCGTTCTGGTGGGCGAGCTGGACCATGAACATCTGCAACGGCCTGCTGCCCTGGCTGCTCTGGTCCAAGAAGGTCCGCACCAACATCCTGGCGCTGTTCGTGATCTCGATCTTCGTGAACGTCGGGATGTGGTTCGAGCGCTTCGTGATCATCGTCGTGTCGCTGGCGGGCGAGCCGTACGAGCGGTTCGCGAACGGACCCTATAACCCGACCTGGGCCGACTGGGGCATCATGGCGGGCAGCTTCGGGTGGTTCTTCATGTGGTTCCTCCTGTTCGTGAAGAACTTCCCGGCCGTGTCGATCTCCGAGGTGAAGGAAGTCTTGCCGGCGCCCCAGCGCCGGAAGGTGGCGGCCTCGTGAAGCTCGTGAACCCCCTCACGGCCATCTTCCACCCGCCGCCGACACCGGGCGTGCTGGCGGTGTTCGGTCACCTCGACGCCACGGTGGAGGCGATCGGGCAGCTGCGGCGGGGCGGGCATACCGACTTCACGGTGTACTCTCCCGTTCCCCGGCACGAGCTCGAGGATGCGCTCGATCAGCCGGTCAGCCCCGTCCGGATGTTCACCTTGATCGGCGGGATCGCGGGCTGCGCCATCGGCGCCTGGCTCACGCTGTACATGTCGTACGATTGGCCGCTCGTGCTCGGCGGCAAGCCGATCGGCTCGATCCCACCGTACGTCGTCATCATGTTCGAAATGACGATCCTGTTCGGCGCCCTTGCCACCATCCTCGGCATCGCGTTCAACGCGCTGTTCGCCGCCCGGCGCCTGGGCACCGTGGCTTACGATGCGCGGTTCACCAACGACAAGTTCGGCATCTTCGTGCCGTCCGAGCCGGCGCGGGCGGGCCAGGTCGAATCGCTGCTACGCGCCGCGGGAGCCGAAGAGGTGCGTCGTGCGTAGGCCGCGTGCCGCCCTTGCCGCCCTTGCCGCCCTTGCCGCCCTTGCCGCCCTTGGCTGCAACCCCGACGACGTGGTGCACCGCGTCGGCTGGTTCTCCACCATGCGGCATCAGCGGAGCATCAAGCCGTACGCCCAGCCGATCCCGCCCGTCCCCGGGACCGTGCCCGTGACGGGTGCCGAACCGGTGCTCAGCATCCAGACCGCGGATCGTCTGGTAAACGCCCGCACTCGCACGTCCGAGTCGATCAATCGCGGGCGCGTTCTGTATGAGACCTATTGCCTCGTCTGCCACGGGCAGGCGGGGCGCGGCGACGGTCCGATTTCGTCCGCGGCGGGGGGGCCGTTCTTCGGTGTGCGCTCGCTCGTGAACGACACGATCGCCCGCCGCACCGACGGATACATCTACGCGGTCCTGGTGAGTGGCCAGGTGATGGGACGGGGCCTGATGCCCGTCTACGGAGACAAGGTGCGGGGCAGCGATCGCTGGGACGTCGTGAATTACGTACGCACGCTGCAGGCCGGGGCGCAGAGCCCGCGGGGGAGACGATGAGCGCGGTCGCGGCCGGCCCGCGCTCCGAGCTGGTCCAGAAGGCGCGCCAGTTTCCCGCGCGGGCATTCACGTTGGGGGGGGCGCTCCTGGCCGTCGTCGGAGGGGGCGCGTTCCTGTGGGTGCTCGCCGTCGGGGGAGCGCCGCGCGCATGGCAGGCGTGGCACGTCAACTTCATGTTCTGGACCGGGCTGGCGCAGGCGCTGGTCGTGTTCGCCGCGACCCAGAAACTCGCCAAGGGACACTGGTCCGGACTCGTCATCCGGCTCGCCGAAGCGGCGGCCGCGTTCCTGTGGCTCTCGCTGGCGTTGTACCTGGGGCTGGTCGTCGGCCGGGCGCACATCTTCGGTTGGCTGCACGAGCCGCGTCCCGATCTGGGGAGCTGGCTGACGGCGAAGTTTTTCTTCGTACGGAACGGCCTGATCTATCTGCTCCTCGCGTGGTTGTCGTGGCGGTTCGTGCGGCGCGACGTGGCACCCGACATCCGCGAGCTGGCCCAGGGCGGCCGGCCGGCGGATCGGCTGGAAGACCGCGATGCCATCATGCGCGACGCGGCCGTCCTGGTCGTCTCCTACGCGTTCGGCTACAGCCTGCTGGCGTTCGACCTGATCATGTCGCTCGCGCACAAATGGGTGAGCAACCTGTTCGGCGCGTTCTACTTCATGGGTTGCTTCCTCGCGGCGCTCATGGGGCTCGCCGTGCTTGCGATCGCGGTGCGGCGCCGGATGGGGCTGGAGGCGCTGATCTCGCCCAGGCAGCTGCACGATTTGGGCAAACTGTGCTTCGGGTTCACGGTCTTCTGGGCGTACCTCATGTGGGCGCAGTTTCTCGTGATCTGGTACGGTAACCTGCCGGAGGAGACGTACTTCATCTTCTACCGGCTGATCGGCTCCTGGAAACCCGTCGGCGTGTGGGTCTTTCTGCTCGTGTTCGTCGTGCCGTTCATCGGCCTGCTCGGGGTGAAGCCGAAGAAGCACGCCCCGACATTCGTGACATTCGCGCTCCTGAGCCTGGCGGGCACTTGGCTCGAGCGCTACCTCGAAATCGTTCCTTCGATCAACGGCGGCGTCGGCCCGGCGATCGGCCTCCCCGAGACCGCCAGCACGCTGCTGTTCGGTGGGCTGTTTCTCCTGTCCTATGGCTGGTTCGGCGGCCGCTACCCGATGCTCTCACCGCGCCTCGCGGCCGACGCCCTGGAGCGCGAGCGCCACTAACTCCTGCCGGCGCGTTCATCATTCTCTGACAACCCGGGCCCACCCTCAGGTATTTCTAAGGGTAATAAGCACGCGTCATAGATCCGGTCGCGTCCCACACACCACCCCGGAGGTTCAATGCGGTCGAACGTGGTCACCCTGGCATTAGGGGCAGCAGGAGTCGTGCTGCTCGCCGCGTGCGGCGGCTCGACGTCACCGTACGGCGGGGGCGGCGGAGGGGGTGGTGGCGGTGGGTGTACGCCGACGGCGACGAAAGTCTGTACGGTCGGGGGGAACCAGTTCAATCCGGTGACGCTCGCCGTGACGGCGGGCACGACCGTGACGTGGGAGAATGGGGACGGCGTCGCACACACGGTCACGAGCGCGACCGGGTCGGCGGACAGCTATGACATGGCGCTCGCGGCGGGAACGGTCGCGCACCAGTTCATGACCGCCGGCACATACAACTACTACTGCAGGAACCACGGCGCCAACGGCACTCCGCCGACCGGCATGCACGGCACCATTACGGTCCAGTAGCTAGGGCTTCAGAGGCTGGACGAGCTCCAGCAGCTTCCGCAGGGAGTCGCTCGACACCGGCCCGGAGATCTGGATTTCGAGGTTGGCGAAGCGTCGGGAGAGCCGGGCGGCCGCCCTTTCGGCGGGAGCGGCGGCCAGCGAATCGGCGACTCGAGCGCGGCTCGGTACGGCCCGCTCGGGCGCGCTGACGCTGTCGGCTCGCGCCGCCGGCGCTGCCGTGACCACGACCTGATCGAGCGCCATCGGGGACCGGCGCCTGTTCACCACTTCGATCACGGTATTCGAATCGAGCACCTGCTCCACGATCACGACGGCTGAGTAGCCGAGCTCGCGGGCTCGGTAGACGGCGCGGATCGGTGCACCTGGAACTGCGAGGGGGTCGCCGCCGAGCAGCGCGCGCGCGGTGTCGACGCCGATGGGAGATCCCTTCAGGCCGTCGCGCTCACCATCGAGACGTACGAACCCTTGGGCTGCGACCGGTGCCGCTGCCGGCTTGCGAGCCGTGCCGCGGGCCGCGACGCGAGATTCGCGCTGTGCCTGTTCCGGCCGAATCGGAGCCTCGAGCGCGCGGAGCCGCGCGGGTGCGGTGTCGGCTGCCGTCTCCGCTCTCCGGCCCTGTTCGACCCCGCGGCCCAGGTACGTCCCGATCCCGAGCGCCAGCACGATCGTCGCGGCCCAGGCGAGCGGCAGGCGCACCCGCCACCACAGTCGAGTGGGAGGCCTCACGTCACCGGCGCGAAACGGCGGGAGCTCGCGGTCCGGGGGCGCGGCCAACGCCAGCAGCTCCCCGGCGCGCGTGATCAGTGCGCGCTCTTCCTCGAGCCGCTCGCGGCAAGCGGGGCACTGGGCGACGTGGGCATCGACGCCCCGGGCCTCCGCCGGCGCGAGCTCGCCGTCGAGATAGGTGTGAAGCGTGCCGTCATCCACGTGCGACATGCTCACCTGGCTTTCCGGCTTCGTAAGCCTGCACCAGCCGCCGGCGCGCCCGCGAGAGCGTCGTGCCGATCGCGCCGCGCGCCAGTCCGGTCTGCGCGGCGATCTCCTCGTATGATAGTCCCGCATCCCATAGTAGCAGCACCTCGCGGTCGCGCGGCGAAAGCTCGTCGAGCGCAGCCCGGACGCGCGCCCGGTCGCTCTCGACGTCCAACGCTTCATCGGTCGCCGACCGGCTCTCCTGCGGCTCGGCCGTGAGCAGCGTGAGGTGCCGCCGCTCCCGAGCCGCGCGCCGCGCCTCGTCCCGCGCCATGTTCGCCGCCACGATGAACAGCCACCCCCTCGCGTTGTCGGGTTTGTGGACCACCGCCCGGACAAAGGCCTCCTGCGCCAAGTCCTCCGCCCGCTCGGCATCCCACACTTTGCGGTACAGGAACCGCACGAGCGCGCGGTAGGTGGTGCGGTACACCTCGGCGAGGTCCTGGGGCATCGATGTCAACGCGAAACGCGGAGCGCGGAACGCGGAACAGCAACGTCTGGCTCCACGGATGTCCGCGTGCTGTTCCGCGTTCCGCGTTCCCACTTTCGCGTTGGGCTCATCCCCGAAACTCTCTCACGAGCCGCTCCAGCTCACCGTCCGTCCACGTCGTCTGGCCACCGGCCTCAATCTTGATGCTCACGCGGCGTCCGGCCACCAGGACCGCAGGCTCGAGGGCGGCGGGCTGCGCCAGCTCGGGTAGAGCGCGGAGCAGCGCGAAGTAAGCATCGCTGAAGGCCGCGACTCTCACGACGCGCAGCGAATCGCCATGCGCGATGTCGGTCCACGCGCTGTCGCGCCACACGAATAGTCTCCCACCGACGCGTCGGGAGCGACCGGCGCGTTCGCCGGGCGCGGCCGCGAGCGAATCGGCCAGCGGGGCCGCGGTCACCACGACCGCGTCGAGGTTGTACGAGTTCGCGAGCCTGCGCTCCCGTTGCGATTGCTGCACGGCGCCCACGCCGGCCTGATCTCGCGGCATCGCAGCCGGCAGGGGGATCCCGCGCGCCGCGACGCTCGGCTCCTGCACCAGATACGACGTATACGCCGTCAAAATGCCGTAGCGCAACGCGAGCCGTTTCAGCTCGGTTACGATCTCCGGATTCGCTCCATGGAGCCGGATGTCGCTCGAGAGCGCCCCCGCCTTGCGAGCGGCCCACAGCTGCGGGATGTAATCCGTGCCGGGTTGCTCACTCCCGAACCGCCCACCCGTCGAGAAGCGCTCCTCACGCCCGCTTCTTCGTCCGGTCACCGTTACCACCCGCTCCCCGGGACCGTCAGGGACTCCTTTCGGGCTCCCGGCTCCCCGATAGCGCCCGAACACCACCAGCTCGTCTCCCCCGAACAGGTCGGGCAGGCTGCGCGGCTGGAGGTCGTAGAGCTCAACCCCGTCGGCCCGCACGGCCAGGTCCGTGAGGACTGGGGACGCGACCTTGGAGGCGAGCGCCGCCACCGCCTGCTCGATGTCGCCGCCCGGCCGGAGGTATTCCGTGACACCGCGGGCCCGCTCCGTCAGCCGGTCGAGCAGGTACGTGTTCACGTCATACCCGATCCCGAAGGCGAAGACCCGGAACACCCCCCGGCTGCGCTCCGCCTGGTCGGCGATGCGCTCAGGGTCGGTCTCGCCCACGGTCGCCATCCCGTCCGTCAGGAAGACGACCACGCCCAACCCGCCCTCGGCCGGCGGCTCGGCGAACGCTTCTCCGAGCGCGCCGGCGATGTTGGTACCGCCGTCGGTGTCGAGGCGACGCACCCAATCCTGGGCGGCACGCACGGCGTCAGCCGACCCGGCCGTCCACCCGGCGGCGTACCGACGGACGCTGCCTCCGAACGTGACGACGCGGAACCGGTCGCCCGAGCGGAGGGTGCCGAGCAGCTGCACCAGGGCCGCCTTCGCCTGGTCGAGCTTGTCGCCCGACATTGAGCCCGATACGTCGAGTACGGCGACGAGATCGCGGTGCATGGATGGCGCCTCGACGCGCCCCGGCGCGAGCAGCAGCATGAAGAACCCGTCCTCCCCGACCGGCTGGCTCGCGACCAGCGACATTCCGACCAGGATGCGGGCGAGCGGCAGGAACAGCTCGAGGTCCCCGCGAGTGCTCGAATCGGCGAGCGTGAGCTCGATGCGGTCGTCTCTGCGGCTCGCGCTGAGGCGGTGCGTCGGCGAATACGGTTCGCCGAACCACGCGCCGCTGTCCACCTGCATTCGGAAGCTCGAAGACGTGGCCGCGCCGGCCCCCGTACCGGCGGTGTACCGGAACCGCCACGCGTCGCCCACCCGATCGAGCATCTGGGTGTAGCGCAGCGTGATCTTGCGCGTCTCGCCGGGACCGATGGGGAACACCCGCGCCCGCAAGAGACCGTGTCCCGCCAGCTCGATCAGGGCGGGATCGCGCTTGCGACGCACGATCTCCTCGTAGATCGCGCGCGCCTGCGCGGCGTCCATCGGCTCGCCCTTGAGCTCGCGGTCTCCCTGCCAGAGGGAGAAATCGCTGAACACCGCTTCACCGGGGAGCGGATACAGATAACTGCCCTCGTCGAGCAGTGCGCCCACGTTGCGGAACCACTCTTCCACTGTGACGCGCGCGACGCGTCCGGTGACGGTGACCTGCACGACGCTGCGCACCTTTTCGATCGCGCCGCGCGGGTGCTCGATCCAGCCCTGCGCCGCGGCGGGGGCAATCGGCAGAACGACGGCGCAGGCGACGGCGAAGAGGCGACGTGCGGGCGACATGGCAATGGTTCCTGTGAGAGACGCCAAGAGAGACGCTTGGCGCCCAATGGCTTGCACAGGTGGCCCGGCGTGCCCATTTTGGGGGCGCCGCAGCGCCCTCCGCGTAAGGCTGCCGCGCCCTACTGGATGGGGAATCGTGCCGCGCTACACGTACCGCCGCCTCGCGAAGTTACCCAGCACCGCAGACCAGCTGCGTCGCCACACCGTTCTCAATCTTCCGGGGATGCTGCACGGCCTCAGCTTCGAGCACACGGTCATGGAGCCGGGAGCGGCCGTGCCTATCTCGACGGAGGACGACTCGGGGATTCTGATCTTTACGATCGCGGGCCGTGGAGTGATGGTCCTCGACGGCGATCGGATCGAAGTCTCGGCGAACGATCTGGTGCACATTCCCGCGGGCGTGCCGTATGGGATGCATACGCTGGGAGGAACAGACTGGGTCTACGTGGTGCTGCAGGCGCCGATAGCGTGAGACGACGGTAGAAGATGTAGAGCCCTCTACCGTCTCATGTCACCGCGCACGCGTTCGGTCCGAATTCCAGGATCTCCGCGTCGGCGTCGGAGACATCGACGAGCCCCAGGTTCGCCAGCTTGATCGTCCGGTAGCTGTCGGGTGGCTGCGTGCTGCGATCGGTCACCCAGGTGAGAAAGGCGGTACGATCCGGGAGCATCACCGCCTCGTTCGTCGCCGCGATCACGTCGAACCGTGCGGCGACGCTCCGGTCTGCGCGCCGCTCACCCTCGCTCGCATAATGCGCCGGTAGAACGAGCAGGTCCCCCGGCCACTCGCGTCGCACCCGCTCCAGGCTGTCCCACAGCTGCGCCGTCCAGGCGTGCCGTTGGCCGCCCAGATCGGGGCGCCCCACCGACCGCACGAACAGAAAATCGCCGGTCAGCGCCAGCGCGTCGCCGAGCACCAGGGCGGTACTGCCCAGGGTGTGTCCCGGGACGTGAGCGGCGACGAGCGTCGCGCGCCCGAACGCGATCGTGTCGCCCTCGGTGAGCGGCTGGTGGGCGAATCGGCCTTCGGCGCCGTCGTACGGCGAACGTGCGTCCTCGGGGTGCACGAAGTATGGGACCTGCCAGCGGGCAGCCGCGGCGCGGGCACCGCTCAAGTAGTCGGCGTGCATGTGCGTGTCGATGACCGCCGCCGCCGTGGCGCCGAGCTCCTCGAGCAGCGCCTCGTACGGCTGCAGGTGGCGGCCCGGGTCCACGACCACGGCGTCCCCGTCGCTCACGAGCACGTAGGACAGCGCACCCTTACCTACGCGATCGACCTGGATCACGTGCTCCAGCGCGGGGGTCGGAGAGAGGCGGCGCGGGAGGTAGACTGTTTCCCACGCCGCCATCCCGCCCGCCACGGAGTAGGCCTCGAATCCCCGCTCGCGCAGGAAGCGGGTGGCTCCGGCGCTCGAGTTGCCGTGCCCGCAGATCACCGCCACCGGGGCCGCGGGGTCGAGCCGCAGCGGCGCGAGCGTCGCGAGCTCGTACAACTGCGATGCGGCGAGGGCGCGGAAATCGAGTGTCGCGCCGAGGGTGACGCGCCCCTGCGCGACCCGCTCCGCTGAGCGGACGTCGAGCAGCTGCACGCGTTCGCCCTGATCCAGCCGATGCGCGAGATCGGCGGCGGGGATGAGCGGTACAGACGCCTCCGGCATGCGCATCAGTGTCGTCGGGGTGGTGCGAAAATGCAACGGTCAACGCGTATGCAGGGCTCCCGTTTTGAGGGAGCGCGGATATATTGTGAACGCGTTCACAAGCGCTTCTCGTCATTCGTCCCGGAGGGAGTCAGCAATGCGCTTCACCCTGTTCATCTCGCTCGTCGCGTTCGCGATCGTTGCCTGCGGCGGCGACAAGAAGTCGGCAGCGTCCCAAGCCGAAGCGGCCACTCCAGCGCCGGCCGGTGTGGCGGCGAGTGCGCCCGCCGCCGAGCCCGCTGGCGCGGTGGTCGAAGTGAAGATGACCGGCAACGGCACGACCGCCGCGGCGTTCGAGCCCGCCAAGCTCTCGATCAAGCCCGGCACGACGGTGCGGTTCATCAATGTGTCCGGCGGTCCGCACGACATCGCCTTCTACGCCGATTCGATCCCGAAGGGCGGGGCGGACGCCCTGAAGAAGGGGATGCCGAATCCGATGGGCGACCTCACGGGCCCGTTCCTGACTCAGCCGAACGAAAAGTACGACGTCTCGTTTACCGGCGCGCCGGCCGGCGTCTACAAAGGCTACTGCCTGCCGCACGTCGCGCTGGGCATGAAGATCGCGATCACGGTCCAGTAACCGGCGACGCACGTGCTGCGTCAAACGGCCCCGCCTGGGCGGGGCCGTTTGACTTTCGGGACGGCGGCCGGGATGTTCTCCGGTCGAGGTTTCTGTGACGGCCTTCTTCGAGCGCCTGCGTGCGGCCCTGGCGCCGGACTACGAGCTCGAGCGCGAGCTCGCAAGCGGCGGCATGGGGACGGTCTACCTCGCGCGGGACGTGGCCCTCGATTGTCTCGTGGGCGTCAAGGTGCTGCGGCCCGAGCGGTGGACCGTCGAGGCCGCCCGGCAATTTGTCGACGAAGCTCGCATCCTCGCCAATCTGCGACACCCCAACATCGTTCCCGTCCACAAAGTCGATGAACGGGACGGCCTGAACTTCTACGTGATGGATTACTTGGAGGGCGACACCCTTCAGACGCAACTCGAAAAACAGGGGCGTCTGTCGGTCGACGCCGCGCGCAAACTCGGGCGCGACTTGCTGGCGGCACTCGGCAAGGCCCATGGAAAAGGTGTCATCCATCGGGATATAAAGCCGGCGAACGTTTTCCTCGACGAGGACGGAGCGGTGCTGACGGACTTCGGCATCGCGCGGCGCCTCAGTGCCGGCGAGCAGACGAATCCGCTGATACTGCAGGGGACGGCGGCGTACATGGCGCCGGAGCAGTTCGCCGGCGTCGCGGACGAGCGCAGCGACATCTATGCCGCCGGGATGGTGATCTACGAGGCGCTCACAGGCCGCCGGTGGGAAAAGTGCGTGCCCGCGAAGGGAGACTGGACGGGAGTGCCGCTCAACATCGCCCGCGTATTACGCCGGGCGTTGGAGTTGAATCCGGACGACCGCTGGCCGCATGCGACGGTGTTCCGACGCTCCCTCTGGGGTACCCGCGTCTGGCAATACCGACGGAATGCGATCGGCCTGGCGATCGGGGGCACGGTTGTGGGGTTGTGGATCCATGTATTGACACCTGTTTCCTCCACCATGCGTTTTCGTGTCGAAGCAGTCCTCCCTGCCGCGGACGTGGCGGGGGCGTGGGGTGATTCAGTCGCGTGCGCATTGGCGCGGAACCTGGATCGCTACCCCGACCTGTCCGCCCGCTGTGTCTCGGGACTCGGCCGGTGGTTGCGGACCGGCTCCCGCATTGGCGTGGCCACGGCGAATGACGAAGGCCGGTTGCGCGTCCGGCTTCGCGGGCCGGGCGTCGATACCATCGAGATCGTGGGACCGCGGGCCGAGTGGCGCTTCCTTGCGGAGAGCCTGGCCGATCGGGTCTTCGGGGCGCAGCTCCGGTCGCGCGACTCGCTGGACCGCTCGTTACCTCGTGGCGTGTTGCCCAAGAACGCTCTGGGGCGGGCCGCCTTCCAACGTGCGGAGGGCGCCTTCGCGCGCGGACGCTGGGGGGAGGCTCGGGCGGGTTACGCCGAAGCTGCGGCTCTCGACTCGACTTGCTGGCTGTGCTATTGGCGGCATGCGGAGGTCGGCCGCTGGTTCAACCTCGAGGGCGACCCCGCGGACAGCACGCACTATTTCGCTCACCTCACAGAGTTTCCGGACCGCTACCAGAGACTGATTCGGGCGCAGGTGTTGCCTCTCGCGGCGCGGCTGGACTCCCTGGATGCGTTGGCGAAGGGCACGAAGGACTTTCTGTTCGGCCAATTCCGGCGGGCCGACGAGTTGTTCCATCGCGGACCGCTCGTCGGACGCTCACGGCGCGAGGCGATGCAATCGTTTCAGGATGTGCTCAAAAGCCAAGCGGACTTCGCGCCGGCACTGGAGCACGTAGCGTGGCTCGACGTCGCTGAAGGCGATTCGATCGGCGCCACCGCGGCCCTTGCGCGGGTGGGGCCTCTCGTCGATCCGAAGGATCCCTCCTTTGCAACCCTGGCCATTGTGGAGCTGGCCTACGCATGGCGGTTTTTGCCGCCGGCCGACGCGACGCGGCGGACGCGCGACCTGGCCCGGATGGCGCGCGCGGCCGGTATCAAGGATCTCGACGCCGGCGCCCGGTACCTCGCCGGATTCGGATCTCCGCAAGGCGAGTCGGCGTTCGCGGAGCAACTCCTGCCTGAGCCCGGCTTCGCGCGCTCGGCCGGTCTCGCCCGAGTCTTGGCGCTCATAGGGATGGGGCGGCCCGATACCGCCATGGCGCTCGCACACCAACTGGCCTACCGCTTTCCGGAGCTGGAGGTTTTCGTCGGTGAGCTGGCCGGCGTTCTGCTGCTGGCAGACGTCGACTCCGCCCGGGCGGCCGCCCGCTGGGCCGACGCGCTCCCCACCCTCGCCGGCGCGGCCGACGCCGCCGGCGGGCGACCGGAGTGGCAACGGCGCGCCGCATGGATGCTCGCGACGGTCGAGCGGGTGCGGGGGCGCGCCGAGCCGCCACGTCGCCGCGGGCCGTCCACCCTACGGCCGGGGCCGCTGGGGACGTTGCTGTGGGCCGAGGAGGTGGCTGCCGGAGGGGCGGTTGATTCGGCCCTCGCGGCCACCAATCCCCTAAGGGGAATTCCGGCCCAAGACATCGAAGATCCGTTCTGGCGGGTCGTGCTGCACCTGACGCGCGCGTCGTGGAACGAAGCGGGAACACACCCAGGGCGCGCGATCGCCGACCTCATCTGGCACGAGAACTCCGATCTGCACGGTTACCCGAGTGGCGATCCACAACCTGCTGAGGTTGACTGGGCATTTACTGCATTCGCGCAGTGGCGACTGGGGGAGTTGCTGGAGCGGACGGGACAGCGACGCGAGCAGGCCTGTCGGGCCTACGCGACCGTGGTGCGGCTCTGGTCCGGCGGGGACCCACCTTACCGCGCGCGCGCAGACAGTGCCGCCGGTCGGCGCGTCGCACTCGGCTGCAAAGGGGCCGCGTGATCGTCATTCGCGCCCTCGGCCCAGTGGACCTGAGTGTGGACGGCACGGCCGCGCCGGCCAAGCTCCTGTGGAAAAAGAACCTCGCGCTCCTGATCTATCTGGCCCGGTCGCCCAAACGCATCCGAACGCGCGAACACCTCATCGGCTTGTTGTGGGGCGACAAGCCGGAGGAGAAGGCGCGACACTCTCTGAACGAAGCCGTGCACGTCCTGCGCTTGTGTGCGGGCGACGACGGCCTCGAGTCCGACCCGGCGCAGGTGGGAATCGCGCCCGGCACGGTCGAGCTCGACACCGACACGTTGGAGACGCTGGCGGCGGCGGGCGACTACGCCCCGGCAGCCGCGCTGATCCATGGAGAGTTCCTCGAGGGATTCAGCGTCCGTGGCGCATCGGAGTTCGACAATTGGCTGGCGGCGGAACGCCAGCACTGGTGCCGCCGCTCGGTGGACGTGCTGGTCCGCCGCGCCGAGCAACTGCTCGCCGCCGGCAAGGTGGCGGCGGCGCACGACACCGTGCAGCGCGCGCGAAAACTCGACTGGCGGCCTGAAACCGCGCTGCGGACCGCGCTGCGGACGCTCGCCCTCGCCGGAGACCGGGCGGGAGCGCTTGCGTTGTTCGAGGAGTTCGTGTCCCGATTGAGCCGGGAGCTCGGCGCGGAGCCGGACGGGGAGACCTACGCGCTCGCCGAGCGGGTGCGGCTGGAGCGAACCTGGCGGCTCCCGCGGGCGGTGCGTGAGGCAGAGCGCCGGTCCGGGTCGCGTCGCGCCCCGCTGGTGGGGCGGGCTGTCGAGCTCGAGCGGCTGACCGACGCGTGGACGGCGTGCCGGACCAAGCGGCGGGCGACCGTCATTCTCATCGAGGGCGACGCCGGCGCGGGGAAGACCCGGCTTGCCGAGGAGCTCGTGGCTCGGACCCGGCTCGACGGCGCGGTGGTCGCCGCCGTGCGCGCGGTCGCGGCCGACCAAGCCGACCCATGGAGCGCGGTATTCGGGATCGCACGCGGCGGATTGCTCGAGGCCCCTGGGGTCGCCGGGGCTCCGCCGGACGCGCTCGCGCAGCTGCGCGGCACGGCGCCGGTCGGCGCGCTCGGCCGCGCCTTCACCGAAGTGCTGCAGGCGGTGGCGGACGAGCAGCCGGTGGTGGTGCTCCTGGATGACGCACAGTGGCTCGACCGGGAGTCCATGCGCGCGCTCGGGGCAGTCATCCGCGACCTGGCGCGCTCGCCCGTGGCGTTCCTCGTCACGGTAGCACCGCACTCCACCGACCCCGAGCTGGACGAGGTACGCGCCCGCATCGGCCGCGAGCTCGCCGGCACCGCGGTCCAGCTCGGGGGATTCGGCGCCGCCGACGTGCGCGAGCTCGCGCGCTGGGCGCTCCCGTCATACGGGGACGAGCAGCTGGACCGCCTCGCACGCCGGGTTCTGGCGGACTCCGCGGGCATTCCCCTCCTCGTGGTCGCGTTGCTGCACGCCGTGGCCGCCGGCTTCGAGCCGAGTGATGCACCGCACCCGTGGCCAAAGCCCACGGAGACGTTCGAGCAGACGTTACCGGGCGACCTTCCCGACAACATCGTGGCGGCGATCCGGATCAACTTCCGGCGCTTGTCGGCGGATGCGCAGCGGGTGCTCGTGGCGACGGCGGTGTTGGGAGGGAGGGTCGCCGGGGCGAAGCTCGGGCGGGCCGCGGGCCTCGCCGGAGAAGCCCTGGCGCAGGCGCTGGACGAGCTCGAGTGGCAAGGCTGGCTCGCGGCCGAGCCACGGGGGTACGCGTTCGTCGCGCGGATCGTGCGTGACGTGATCGATCGGGATATGGCGACGCCGGGGCAGCGGCTCCGCTTGACTGGGCCTTGATCGGGCCGGCCGATTCTCGTCCGTCCCACATTTGAGAAGATCACATGCATCGTCGTGCCGCCGTCCTCGTCGCCGTGCTCGTCGCCTGCTGCGACCGAAGTCCACTTGGCCCCGTCCCGGAGCCTCTCTCGCCCCGCGCCACGATCGAGGGCCCGACCGCGGTCGACCGAGCGGGCGTCACCGCGCTGACCTGGAACGTCTACGTCGGCGCGGAGATCGGGCGCGTCATCCAGGCGCGGACCGCCGAGGAAGCGATCGCGCTGGCGACCGAGGAGTGGGCGCACGTGCAAGCCACGAACTTTCCCGCGCGCGCGGGGATGCTCGCACAGGCGATCGCCGCGCGACGACCGCACGTCGTCGGACTCGAAGAGGCGGCGCTCTATCGGACGACCGACCGACCGTTCGAAGAGCTCGCGACGCACGTCGCGTACGACTTCCTGCAGCTGCTCGTCGACTCGCTGCGCGCGCGCGGTCTCGACTATTCACTCGCGGCCGTGGATCGCACGACCGATATTCAAGTGCCCGTCATTGTCGGGTTCGACCCGCCGGGGCAGCCGATCTTCGCTGGTGTGCGGTTTACCGACGGCGACGCCGTGCTGGTGCGCGGGGACGTGGCTCGCGCGAACCCGCGATCGGGCGTGTACGCAGCCTACGTGCCCGTGACGCTCGGCGGCGTGAGCTCAGGCGTCTATCAGGGATGGAGCTCGGTCGAGGCGGCGATCGGGGGGCGGACGTACCGATTCGTCGCGACGCATCTCGCGGGCCAGGAAGTCCGGGACATCCAGCTCGCGCAGACCCAGGAGCTGCTCACGCTGCTCGGGAGCGACCCTCGGCCCACGATTCTCGTGGGCGACTTCAACTCCGACGCCTTCGGTGCGGACCCGACGCGCGTCACCCCGACCTACGGATTGGTGCGCGCGGCCGGATATCAGGACACCTGGGTCGAGCCGAACCGCAAGGCGCCCGGCCTGACGTGCTGCGAGCGGTCCGATCTCCTGAACCCGCGGCCCACGTTCGACCAGCGGATCGACTTCATCTTCGCCCGGAATCTGCCCGCGGACGTCGTGCTGATTCGCCGCGAGGTGGTCGGCGATCGTCCGGGCGATCGCACCTCGGTGGGGCTGTGGCCCTCGGATCATGCCGGCGTGGCCGTGACGTTCCTGTCCCGTAACGCCGGGGAGTAGCACAGTCGCGACCACCAACTGAACCGAGCGTGGTCAGCGCGATCGAACGCTTCGGCACAGTCGCTCGGTCTCGGGCTGCACGACCTGATCGACGTACCCGATCAGGGTCTCGAACGATCTGCAGGCGCGCGCGGCGATGGCGCTGTCGCTCCGCGCCGCCGCGATGCGCGCCAGATCGAGCCGTAGCGGCCAGAGCGACGCCACCAGCTCGAGCGGCACGCTGAGGACGGCATAGCGCCGCGTCGCGTCATCCCAGAGCTGCAACGCGCGGGTCGTGTCGCGGCGAGTCAGGGCGGCGCGGGCGTCGAGGTCTGTGGCGAGGCTCGCCGGAAGGGGACCCCGCTTCCCCGCGGCGAGCCGGGCCAGCGCGGCGGCATGGCGGGAGCGCTCGATCCCGAGGCGCGCGAGCAGCCAATGGGCGACCGCTTCGGTGTCGGCGGCTACGCCGAGGCGCCCGCGCACGCGCTCCGCAGCGCTCTGCCAGTCGCCCAACGCGGGCAGCCCGGTCGCGCGTGCCAGCAGGATCCATTGGTCCCGCTCCCGTGCGGCTGAGCCTCCCGTCGCGCGCGCGAGTCGCAGGCGGGCGCTGTCGGCCCAGCCCGCGGCAAGATCGGCGGCGACGCCCATGCGGAGGATGCGGGCCCGCTCCGCGTCGGTGGCGCCGCGCTGCTCGAGACACCGCAGCACCACCCGTGCGGGTCCTGTCCGCTGCACCGGCGTTCCGAACTCCGCCGCCTGGAACGCGAGATACTGCAGCGCGAGCAAGCTGTGCCGGCACACCGTGCGGAGCAGCGCGAGCTGGGCGGGCGCCGAGCCGAGGATGAGCGTGTCGGCGATCCCGACCGCCTCCGCGACGACCGAGGTCGAGTCGATGCGCAGGTAGCGGTGAATCAGGTCCGCGGTCTCGCGGCGATCGCCCGCTTGGTGTGCCAGCGAGATCAGGTGTCCGATGGCCGGCGAGAACCGCGGATCCAGATCGAGCACGCGGTTGAACGCGACCCCGGCCTCGCCGACCGTCTCGTCGAACAGGCCGGCGAAGTGATAGTAGAACTCGCCCAGGACGTACCATGCCTGCGGGTAGCTCGGTGCCTGCTCGGTCGCGCGCTTGAACCGATCGCGGGCGGCCAGCCCGTCGCCTTCGACGAGCAGCCGGGTGAACCCGTCGAGCAGGAGGCTGTCGGCCGGAGAGAGCCCCTGCTGGTGCACCAGTGCCCCCCGCAGGGCGGCGCCGAAACCCTGTTCTGTCGGGTCCACCTGCGCGGCGACGAGCGCGAGCCGCAGCCGCCCGATGGCGAATCCGGAGTCCGCACGAATGACACGGGTGTACTCGTCGCGCGCGGTGCGATAGTCGCCCCGGCGGAACGCCGCTTCGGCGTTCAAGTACGCGGCCAGCGCCTCGGGGCCGCCGTTCGGGAGCGTGGCGTCCGCGCCGGGCGTGAACTCCGGATACAGCCCGGCCCACACGCGGTCCATCACCTCCGACTCCTCCGCGCCGACGCGTCCCTCCGCCTTCGCGCTGCGTCGGGCCCGGCCGCCCTCGTACAGGGTCGCCTGGAGCGTGACCGTCGGCCCCACGTAGGCCACGCTCCCCTGCACGAAGAACTTCGCCCCGAGGCGACAGGCGAGGGCCTGGGCCTCCTCGTTCGAGGGGTGCTCGCTCGCGATCTGCGCGGCCACCCGGCCGAACGCGACGACCTCGCTGAGGCGCTCCACGGGACGGAACCGGGAGATGAAGTACTCCGGGAGCTGCGTCGCCGGGTAGGGTGGCGTGCCCAAGACGGCGAATGGCATCACGGCGAGACGTGCCGGCGCGTCGCGCGGCAACCGGCAGGCCCCGTGAGAGCCGAGCAGGAGACGAAGGGCGACGGCGCCCACCACCGTGAGGACCCCCGCTGCCGCCCAGGGACGCCACGGCCGGACCTCTGCGCGGTCGAGCGCGGCGAGCCATGCCGCGGCCGTGGCCGGTCGATCATCCGGCTGCTCCGCGAGCGGCGCCACGAGCGCGGTGGCGAGGCGAGCCGGCATGTCCGGGCGCGCGGTGCGCAACGCGCGCACCAACCCGGCCCGATCCGCCTTGAACGCCGGCGCCCCGCCACCGAGCGCTTCGAACGCGACCGCGGCGAGACTGTGCAAGTCGGCGCGCCCGTCCACCCGGCCGCTCGCCGCCTGCTCGGGCGCCATGTAACCGGGCGTGCCGATCGCGGCCCCGGGCTGTGTGAGCGACGACTCCCCCGCGCCTTCCACTCGGGCGATGCCGAAATCGGCGAGCAGGGCCCGGCCGCTGTCCTCGTCGAGCAGGATGTTTGAGGGCTTCACGTCGCGGTGCACGATGCCGCGCCGGTGAGCGTACCCGAGCGCGTCGGCGATCTCGCGCACCATCCGGAGGATGTGGTCGGTCGGGACGCGGGCGTCGCCCCGGAGGCGCTCCTCAAAGGTGTCGCCTCGTACGAATGTCATGATGAGGAAGCTGATCCCCTCCCGTGTGTCGAAGTCGTACACGCGCACGATGTTGGGGTGGTCGAGCGACGCGCCGAGCGTCGCCTCGCGGCGGAAGCGCTCATGGCGCATGGTGCTCGCTGCGACGTCGGGCGGCAACACCTTCACAGCCACGATGTGACCGAGCGTGCGGTGGCGGGCGCGGAACACGGCGCCCATGCCGCCGACGCCGGCGAGGCTGAGCACTTCGTACCGGTCGCCGACTGCGTGCTGCACGGCGTCGAGGTCGGGCGTCTGCATTGGAGCAAGAGAATGTACCTGTGCTTGCCCGCGGCCGCTGCGCGCCCGATACTCGGAGGCGCCATGCCATCCCTGTACTGTCGCGTGCTCGGTCCCGTGCGTGTCACCGTCGCCGGCGCGGACGCGCCCGCGGAGCTCCTGTGGCGTAAACACGTCGCGCTGCTCGTCTACCTGGCGCGGAGCCCCCGTAAGAGCCGCACCCGCGAGCACCTGGTCGGCCTGCTGTGGAGCGACCGCGACGAGCGCCAGGCCCGCCACTCGCTGAGCGAAGCGCTCCGCGTGCTGCGGCGCGCCCTCGGGGACGAGCGGCTGCTGGCCGACGTCGATCAGGTTCGGTTGGCGCCGGATGCGGTGACGCTCGACTGCGACCGGTTCGCCGAGCTGTGCGAGCGGAGCGAGTGGGCGACCGCGGCCGCGCTCGTGGATGGCGAGTTCCTCGAGGGGCTCGCCATCCCTGAGGCGAACGATTTCGAGACCTGGCTCGCCGCCGAGCGGGCGCTGTGGCGGGCGCAGGCGCTCGAGGCCCTGGTGCAGGGAATCGCGGCGGACCTGGCCCGAGGCGACGCGGCGGCGGCGGCTCGAGTGGGACTCCGCGCCGTCGCGCTCGACCGCGCGTCCGAGTCGGCCGCCCGCGCGGCGATGCGGGCGCTGACGCTGGCGGGCGATCGCGCCGCCGCTCTGCGCGTGGCCGACGACCTGGCGCACGCCCTGCACCAGACACTCGGGGCGGAGGTGAGCGACGAAACCGCGCGTCTGGTCGCGCGGATCCGGGATGCTCGCGTCGGGCGCCGCGTGGTCACCGCCCCACCCGACGCCCGTCCGCGACCGCCGCTGGTGAGCCGCAGCGTCGAGCTGGCGATGCTCACGGCGGCGTGGCAGCGGGCACGCAGCGGGCGGGGGCAGGTGGTGATCGTCGAGGGCGAGCCCGGGGAGGGGAAGACCCGGCTCATCGAAGAGCTGGTGGCCCACGTTCGGCTCGATGACGCGAGCGTCGCCACGGCTCGCGCCGTGCCCGGTGAACAACAGGTGGAGTGGAGCGCCCTGTCGGGGCTGCTCGCCGGCGGGCTGGGCGACGCGCCGGGGCTTGCGGCAGCACCGCCGGAAGCTCTCGCCGGGCTCGCGGTGCTTGATGGAGACTTGCGAACGAGGTTCCGCGCCGCGGTCCCGGCTGCTCCCGTCGGGGAGGCGCTCGGGGCCGCCGCGCGCGCCGTCGCGACGGAGCGGCCACTCCTCATCGCGCTCGATGACGTCCAATGGTCCGACGCCGCCACGCTCGCGGCGCTCCCCGCGCTGGCCCGCGACACGGCGGCGCGACGGGTGCTCCTGCTGCTCGGCGTGTCCCGCGGCTCGCCCGAGAGCGAGCGGCTGGATGAGCTGCGCGCGCGACTGGGTCGAGATCTCGAAGGTGCGGTCGTCCGTGTGGGGCGGTTCGACGCGGCGGCGCTGCGGGAACTGGTGCGCTGGGCGCTCCCCCGCTACGAGGCGGACGACGCGGAGCGCCTGACCCGCCGGGTAGAGCGCGACACCGGAGGTCTGCCGCTGCTCGCGGTCGCCATGCTCGAGGCCGTAGCCGGTGGATTCGCGCCCGCGCCCGATGCGCCCGCCTGGCCGTCCCCGAACCGGACACTCGTCGACTCCCTCCCGGGCGATCTGCCCCCGACCATCGTCGGCGTCGTGTGCCGGCGGTACCGCGCGCTCTCCGAGGCCGCGCAGCTGACGCTCGGCGCGGCGGCCGCCTTGGAAGAGCGGGTGGACCCGGTCCGCCTGGCTCGCGCCACCGGGCTTGACCGCTCGTCTCTGGAGCAGGCCCTCGATGCGCTCGAGTGGGAGCGCTGGCTGGTGGCCGACGCGCGGGGATACGTTTTCACCGCTCCGATCGAGCGGGCCGTTCTGTTGCAGGAGATGATTACCCCCGGCCAGGCGCGCCGTTACCGCGCGAACGCTCGCGCTTGAGATTGGCTTGATGCCATAGGCGCAACGTGTCCCCGGACCTCGACCGGGAGACACCATGCAATTCGGGCACCTTGGTATCGCACTCGCGATCGCGTCCCTCGATCCGCGACCAGAGACGTTCCTGGTGGTCGGGGCGGCGCAATTCCTTCCGAACGCCGATTCCCTGATCATCCGGGCCGGTTGGGCGCGGCCCGACTTCCACGGCACGTGGAGTCACAGTCTCTTGTTCTGCAGCGCCGTGGGAGCGCTCGCGCTCGCGCTGTTCGGCCCCTGGCTCGGCGGACTGGCGCTGGCGAGCGTCGTGGCGCACGTGCTCGCCGACCTGCCGACCGACACCGGTCTCCCGCTGCTGCTACCGCTCAGCCGGCGCCGCTATTCGCTCAACCTCTGGAAGAACACGGGATACTGGGGGCGCGCGATGTACATCGGCTACTACCGGCAGCCGTGGGCGTGGATCCTGGAGGGTGCGGTGTTCGCCGTGGTGGCGTGGCGCTACACCGGATTCCTGGCGTGAAGCTCGTGACGTTCTTCGCGCTCGCGCTGCTGGTGCACGGGCCCCTGTCGCCGTTCCTGCCGACGGCGTTCGAGGCGACCCTGCTCTATTACGCGCGCCTGTATCCCGCGTGGCTGCTCGCGCTGGTGGGTACGCTCGGCGCGTCGCTCGCGGAAAGCGTCAACTATCGACTGGTGGACTGGGCGGCGGAGCTCCCGAAACTGGCGCGACTTGCCGAGCGGCGCGGCGTGCGCTGGAGCGTCGCGGCATTCCAGCGCGCCCCCTTCTGGACCACCGTGCTCGTGATTTTTTCGCCTATCCCCGACTCGGCGGTGCGCGTGCTGGCGCCGTTGGCGCGATATCCGATGCCCAGGTTCCTCGGCGCGGTCGCCCTGGGACGGTTCCCGCGCCTGCTCCTGATCGCCGGCATGGGCCGACTCGTTCCCGTACCCACTTGGGCGCTGGTGGCCGGCGGGGTCGCCCTCGTGGGGCTCGCCGTGGGGCGCCGACACGTGGCGTCCGCAGGCCGGTGGTTGCGAGGGCGGTACCGCGATCTCTACGCAGTGTCCGTCGCCGCGCTCCGTCTCTAACGGGAGTGGACCATGTGGCTCCTCACCCTGGCCTTGGTCGCGGACACGGTTCATACCTTCTCCCTGGCGCTTTCGGCGGCCGAGTCGGTCGCAGTGACCGTGACGGGAACGGGACGCCCGGTGGTCCTCGTACCGGGTCTGTTCGGCTCGGCGTTCGGATACCGAGCGGTGATCCCGCTCCTCACCGCCGCCGGGTACCGGGCGATCGTTGTGGAACCGCTCGGCATCGGCAGCTCGGCGCGCCCCGAACATGCGGACTACTCCCTCACCGCCCAGGCCGACCGGATTGCGGCTGCGCTCGATCGGCTGAGCGTGCGGCAGGCGATCGTCGTTGCGCACTCATTGGGGGCGTCGATGGCGTTTCGCCTCGCCTACCGACGAGCCGACCTCGTCGCGGGTATCGTTTCGCTCGACGGCGGGCCGGCTGAGAGTGCCGCCACACGTGCGTTTCGGCGTGCCATGAAGCTCGCCCCCTGGATCAGGCTGTTCGGCGGGGTGAAACTGGTGCGCAAGAAGATCCGCGGACAGCTGATCAGGGCATCGGGAGACTCATCGTGGGTGACCGAAGGAGTGGTCGACGGTTATACGGCAGGTGCCGCGCACGATCTGGACGCGACGCTCAAAGCGTTTCTTGCGATGGCCGAGCGGCGTGAGCCGGAGCGATTGCGGCCACATCTGGGCGAGGTCCGGTGCCCCGTCCGTCTCCTCCTCGGGACGGCGACACACTGGGGCGGGATCGGCGCGGACGAAGTTGCGGTCCTAGCCGCGGCGCTGCCGGCGTTCGTTGTGGACAGCGTGCCTGGGGCAGGGCACTTCCTCCACGAGGAGCAGCCCGCCGCGGTGCTGGCGGCCGTGCGACGGTTGCAGGCATCGGAGGGTCCGTTGCCCCCGGGCGTGGAGGGCGGTTACAATTCCCCGCGCCATGACCCCTCGCGCGCTGTTGAGCCTGCTCCTCGTCGTGGCGACCGGTGATCTTCCCGCGACCACCGCTGCGGCGGACGCGCCCGGCGCCCGTATCTTCCTGGACGCTCGCGCCGGCACGCTCGTCCTCGACCTGGCGCCGATGGACCTGCCGGCGAACACACCACACCATGGCCTCGCGCAGCCGCCGGTCGCGACGCTCGAGATCCCGGAGACCGGATTCATCTACGGCTTCCGGGTACAGGTGGTCGACAGCGCCGGCCACTCGCTCCCCGACGAGCTGATCCATCACTTCAATCTCATCGACCCGGACCACCGCGAGCTGTTTCTGCCGATCTCGCGCCGCCTGCTCGCGGCCGGTCACGAGACCGGTGCGATCCGGCTGCCGCGCCTCCTGTTCGGCGTGCCGCTGAACCGCGCGGAGCACGTCGTTGCGAGCGCGATGGTCGAGAACCTCACGCCGGCCGAGTACCACCGGGCGCGCGTGCGGCTGGTGATGAGCTTCACGCCCGCGAAACGACCCTGGCCGCTGTTCTCCGCCTCGCCATGGCAGATGGACGTGGCCTTTCCGGTGGGGGACAAGTCGTTCACGCTTCCCCCGGGGCGCTCGTCGCGCTTGTACGCAGGCAGCCCCGCCGTGCCCGGCAGGATCGTCGGCTTGGGTGGGCACATGCACGACTACGGGCGCGTGATCGAGTTCGCGGACGTGACGACCGGCGAGGTGATCTACCGTGCCGCGCCCCGGGTGGATTCCACCGGCCATATCGAGTCCATTCCGATTGCGATGCTCTACGGCTTGACGCGCCTGGGAGTGCATATCGTCCCGGAGCACCGCTACCGCATCGCCGTGTCGTACGACAACCCGACGGGCGTGCCCATCCCGGACGGCGGCATGGGCGTGGTCGGCGGTCTGTTCGTGCCCGACCACGGCGTGACGTGGCCCGCGGCGGACCCCGGCGACTCGCTCTATCAGCAGGACTACCGGCACTACATGCGGCTCGAAGAGGGGGGCGGCCACCACATGATGTCGATGCCCATGAAGATGACCGCGCACGAGCACCCGTCGCACGCCCGTCACTAAGTCGCCGACCGACGCCGTCCTGTTCGACTTCGGGGGCACCCTCGACGCCGACGGAGTGCACTGGAGTCCTCGCTTCCATGCCGCCTATCGCGGCGTGGGCGGCGGACTCGACTTCGCGGCCTTCGATTCCTTCTTCCAGGTCTCGGGCGACGCCCTCGCGCGCCTGCCGGGCATTCGGGCGCTCGGGTTTCGCGCCGCCATCGAAGCTCAGGCCCGGCTGCTCGTCGAGCTCGTGCCCGACCCCGTGGACGCCCGCGCCCTCGCGCGCCGGCTGCACGCCCAAGCGCTCGAGGTCGTCGCACGCAACCGCCCGGTCCTGGAACGGCTCGCCGGGCGCTACCGGCTCGGTGTCGTGTCCAATTTCACCGGGAACTTGCGGCCTTGTTTGGAGGAGCTTGGTCTGGCGAGATTGTTCGCCGTGCTCAGCGACTCCGCCCTGGTCGGTTGGAGCAAGCCCGACCCGCGCATCTTCGGGCATGCGTTGGCCGCCCTCCAGGTCGCGCCGCAGCGGGCCTGGATGGTGGGCGACAACTTCGAGGCGGACATCCGCGGCGCGGCCGGGGTGGGCCTCCGCACGTGCTGGCTCGCTCCGTCCGAACGGACGGCGCCGCCGGGGGGCGAGCGCGTCGTCACGGCGCGGATCGGTCGCCTTCCCGAGGTCGAAAGGGTGCTCGAGTAGCGTGCACGGGTTGATCCTCGCCGGGGGAGAGGGGTCGCGGCTCGCGGCGGGTGGAATCGGCGTGCCCAAGCCTCTGGTCGAAGTGGCTGGGCGGCCCCAGATCATTGGTCTGCTCGAGACATTCGCCGCACTGGGGTGTCGGAGTCTCGCCTGCGCCGTTCGTGCGGACTTTCCGGCCGTCGCCCGCTTGCTTGACGGGAGGCGGTTCGGCCCCCCCCTTACGGTGGTGGAGTGTCGCACGCCATCTTCGCTGCACACGTTGGTCGAGGGGCTGCGGGCCGTGCCGGCGGGCCCCGTGTTCTGCAGCATGGTGGATACGGTGATGCGACCTGCCGACTGGCGGGTGGTCTACCGGGCGACCGAGCGGCACTTGGGGGGAGGCGCGGAACTGGTGCTCGCTGTGACGCCGTACGTGGACGACGAGTCTCCTGTGTACGTCAGCCGGGGCGGGCGGGACGGGGGGGACGGGGGGGACGACGTCCGGGGCCTGAGCGACGAGCCGGTTCATCCTCCGTGCGTCACCGGAGGGGTCTACGGCTTGAGCGCCGGGATTCGCGGCGCCGCGGCGGAGGCGGTGGCCGGCGGCGCGAACAGGATGCGTGGCTTCCTGAAGGCGGTCGTCGCGGCCGGGCGGCGAGTGGCGGCGGTGGAAGTGGCGCGCATCATCGACATCGATCGGCCAACAGATCTCCAGCACGCCAACGCGTGGCTCGCCGCGCGCGAAACCTAAACATCGGACTCGAGGAGCGACACCGTCTTGGGCCCACTGGTCGCGATTTACCGCAGCCCATCGTACTCACCGCTGCAGCATCGCGTGAACGACACGGCCATCATGGATGCGACGGTCGCGCGGCTCGAAGCTCAGGGCTGGCGGGCGATCAAGACCACCGAGCTGGAGGTCGAGCAGGGCCGCCTTCCGGCTGCGCCGCTGTACCTCAACATGTGCCAGGGCTCCCTCGCGGCCGAACAGCTCATGCCGCTCGAGTCCGACGGCGCGGTCGTGGTGAACCGTCCCTCGAGCGCGCTGAACTGCCATCGCTACCGCCTCGTCAAGCGTTTGGGCGACAGCATGGTGCCTTTCCCTCGGACGCTCATTCATGCGAGCTCTGCGCCGCTCCCGCCCGCCGGCCAGCTCAAGGCCTTGAGCCCCGATCATCAGAAGGTCTGGATCAAGCGGGGTGACGTGCATGCGGAGCGGCCCGAGGACGTAGTCGCGACTTCGCTCGACCAGGTGGCGGAGGCGCTGCAGGCGTTCACGCGACGCGGCATCGCCTGGGTGGCGCTGCAGGAGCACGTTCCCGGTCCGGTCGTGAAGTTCTACGGTGTGACCGACGGTCGCTTCTTCAATTGGTACGGCTCGGAAGCAGGGTTTGCCGGCGAGCGGCCCGCGGTGGACGAGAACCGGCTCCAGGCGCTCGCGCTCGAGGCCGCGGCGATCTTGGGGCTCGAGGTGTTCGGAGGCGATGTCGCGTTTCCGGAGCCCGACCGCCCGGTGCTGATCGACATCAACGACTGGCCGAGCTTCGCGCCGTTTCGCGAGGACGCGGCCCAGGCGATCGCGGCCTACATCACCCATCGCATTGCTCATCGGAAACACGCGTGACGGACACGCTGCGCCGCGCCCAGCTCTCCCTTCCGGGTCCCAGGTCCAAGGCCGTGTTCGACGCGGAGGCGATGTACCTCGCGCCGGGCACACAGAGCGTGGCGCTGTTCAGCCAGCTCGCCATCGACCGCGGGGAGGGTGCCCTCCTGTACGACGTGGACGGCAACCGCTACGTCGACCTGCTGGCCGGCGTGGGCGTGGCGAGCATCGGATACGCCCATCCCAAATACGTCGCGGCGATGCAGCGGCAGATCGCGCGCGTGCACGTCGGCAGCTTCGCGACGGAGCATCGCGCGGCGCTCGTGAAGCTGCTCGCCGAGCTCACGCCCGGCGATCTGAATCGCTCGCAGTTCTACTCGAGCGGGGCCGAAGCGATCGAGGCGGCGCTGCGGCTCGCCAAGTCACGCACGGGCCATACGGAGGTCATCGGTTTCTGGGGCGGGTTCCACGGGAAGACGGGCGGCGTGCTGCCGCTGCTCGGCTCGAGCTTCAAGCACGCGCTCGGGCCGCTGATGCCCGGCGCCTACCTCTCACCCTACGCCGCGTGCGCGCGCTGCGCCTTCGACAAGACGTTCCCGTCGTGCGAGTGGCACTGCGTGGATTTCCTGCGGCACAAGATCCAGCTGGAGACGACGCGCGACGTGGCGGCGATCCTCGTGGAGCCGATCCAGGGTACGGCGGGGAATGTGGTCCCCCCGCCGGGCTACCTGAAGCTGTTGCGCGAGCTCGCCGACGAGCTGGGCGCGCTCCTGATCTGCGACGAGATGATCACCGGGTTCGGGCGCACCGGCAAGATGTTCGCGATTGAGCACGACAGCGTGCTCCCCGACGTGCTCACGGTCGGGAAGGGATTCGGCGGGGGCTTTCCGATGAGCGGCGTGATCGCGCGCGAAGCGATCGCGTTCTCCAAGCCCTGGGCCAACCCCAGCGGTAGCTCGTCGTCCTACGGGGGCAATCCGTTGGCGGCGGCGGCGGCGCGTGTCACGATCGAGACGATCGTCGAGGACCAGCTGGTGGAGCATGCCCGGCGGCTCGGCGACAAGATGCTGGCGGAGATGCAGCGCTGGGAAGCGGAGCTGCCGATCGTGTCGGACGTGCGGGGCCGAGGCCTCATGATCGGGATGGACCTGGTCGTCCCCGGGACCCGCCAGCTGCTCGACAAGAAGACGGCGCGCTGGATCTTCGACACGCTGCTGGCCCGAGGCGTGCTCGCGATGATCTACAACCCCGAGGTTCGCATCAATCCCCCCCTGGTGATCGACGAGGATCAGGCGATGGGCGCCCTCGCGACGATGAAGGACGTGCTCGGTGAAGCCGCAGACCGACTTATCGCATAAGGGCCGTGCGGTCGAGGAGTGGGCGGACCTGCATTTCTTCCGCCCCATCGGCATCCGGATCGCGCGCGCGCTCCAGCGGACGGGGATTTCGGCCGACCAGGTAACGCTGTGGTCGCTCGCGATCGGGCTCGTCGCCGGCCACCTGTTTGCGTACCGGGACCGCTGGACCAACGCGATCGGCTTCGTCCTCTTCATCGTCTCGGACATCTTCGACTCGGCGGATGGCCAGCTGGCGCGGCTGCGGGGCAGCTCCACGCGCTTCGGCCGCGCGCTGGACGGCATCAGCGACAACCTCCGGTTCGTCAATCTGTACTTCCACCTCATCTACCGGCTGATCCACAGCGGGTTCTGGGGGCCGGGCGCGTTTCTGCTGGTCGCCGCCGCGGGACTGGCCCACACTTTCCAGAGCGCCGCCATAGACTTCGTGCGCAACGCCTTCTTGTACATCGGCGTCGGCACCGGGGGCGAGCTGGACCTGCCGGAGGACCTCGACGGCGAGCGGCGAGCGACCGTGCTCCAGCGCTTCGGCGCGCGCGTCTACCGCGACTACGTGGAGCGGCAGGTGCATCTCTTCCCGCGATCCGTGAAACTCATCCGCCTCCTGCGACGTCGCGGCGTCACCGACGCGTTCCGCGCCGAGTACCGTGCGCGCCAGGAGGTCGTGCTGCCGTTGTGCGCCTGGCTCGGCCAGAACATCCGCTTCGTGTTGCTGGGCGTGGCGGCCGTCGCCGCCCACGTCTCCGCGTTCCTATGGGCCGAGGCCGTGTGGATGAGTCTGGTGCTGGTCGCGCTCCTCTGGATCCACGAGTGGAACGCTACCGCGCTCGGCGACTTGCTCGACAGCGAGCGTAATGCATACGCCCGGATCACCTGAGCGGAAGCGGTACCGCGGTGCCGTGATCGGGGCGGGCGGCATCGCGCGGCAGTCGCACCTCCCCGCGCTCCGCGACGCGGCGGCCGTCCGCGGCCGCGTCGAGGTCGTCGCGCTGGTGGACAGCGCGGTCGACGTGCCCCGCGTGGAGGCGATTCCGCTGCTCGGCCGGCGCGAACAGCTCCGCGACCTCGCGCCGCTCGACTTCATCGACATCTGCACGCCGACCGCCTCGCACCTCGAGCTCACCCTCTGGGGACTCGGGCAGGGCTACCACGTGGTGTGCGAGAAGCCGGTGGCGCTCACGCGCGGCGAGGCGGACCGGATCGCGGCCGCGGCCCGGGCCAGCGGGCGCATCGTGATGCCGTGCCATCAATACCGCCACAACCCGGTCTGGATGAAGATCAAGGAATGGCTCGCGGGCGGCGCCATCGGGCGCTGGCACCTGGCCGAGTTCTCGGTCCATCGCACCGCGGCTGACCCCGGCCGGGTGGCGGCGGGGACCCCCTGGCGCGGCACGAGCTCGGCCGGACGGGGCGGTGTGTTACTGGATCACGGCACCCATCTCGTGTATCAGCTGCTCGACATCGCCGGCATGCCGGCGAGCGTGAGCGCCTGGACCGGTCGCCTGCGGCACGCCGCCTACGACGTGGAGGACACGGCGGCGTTGCGGTTCGAATATCCCGGCCGGCTGGTCACCATGTTCTTCACGTGGGCCGCGCGGGCGCGCGAGAATCGTATCCGCTTCGTCGGCGACGCCGGCGCAATCGAATGGTCGGGCGGCGAGCTGCGCCTCGAGCGGGCGGGCGCGGTCGAGCGGCTCGATTGCTCGGCGGAGCTCGAGAAAACCGCGTATCACCGCTGGTTTGCGGGCTTGTTCGAGGCGTTCGTGGCGGCGCTCGATCGCGACGACCCCGGCGCGGCGGCGCGACCCTTTCTGGAAGACATCCGGCGGGTGGCGACCGTCGTCGAGCACGCGTACGTCGCCGCCCGAAACGGCGCCACGGTCACGATCCCGGACGGCGCGTGAGCCGCAAGCTGCAGCTGCTGCTGTTCGTCGGCGGCTCCGCGATCTTCGGGTACCTGGTGACACGCATCGGGGTGGCGCGGCTCCTCGCCGATACCGTGCGGACCGGGTGGCTGTTCGTGCCGATCGTCCTGCTGTACGGCGTCGTGTGCGCCTGCAACGCGGGAGCGTGGTGGCTCAGCATGGCCGACGAGGCGAGCCGTCCGCCGTTCTGGCGCGCGTACGCCATCACCGTCGCCGGTTTCTCGCTCAACTTCATCACGCCCATGGTCAACGTGGGCGGCGAGCCGTTCAAGATCGCCGCGGTCGCACCGTGGCTGGGCCTGCGGCGGGCGGCTGGTTCCGTCGTCCTCTACCAGATGCTGCACACGCTGGGCATGCTGCTCAGCTTCCTCACGGCAGTCGTGCTCGGCGCCCTGCTGCTCCCGCCTCATCCCGCGATCCTCGCGTTCCTGGCCCTCGCGTTCGTCGTGCTGGCCGCGCTCGTCGTGCTCCTCGTGACGGGCCACCGTCGCGGAGGGCTCGAGGGGCTGTTGGACCTGCTGCACCGGCTGCCGCTGCTCGATCGCGTGGCGCGCCGCCTCGAGCCGAAACGCGCCACCCTGGCGCAAATGGACGAGCAGATCACCGCGCTCTATCACCGGCACCCCCGGCGGTTCGTGCAGGCGGTGGCGCTGGAATATCTCAGCCGCTCGATCTTCATGATCGAGTACCTCTTGATCGCATTGGGCGTCGGCCTGACCATCGATTACGCGCAGGCCTACGTCATCGGCGGCCTTACCTCCCTCGTCCAGAACGTGATCTTCGTCGTGCCGTTCGAGGTCGGGACCAAGGAGGGCTCGCTCTACCTCGTGTTCCAGCTGCTGGGGCTCGACCCGGCCCTCGGCGTTTATACTGCCATCGTGAGCCGCCTCCGGGATCTCGCCTGGATCGGGGGCGGGCTCGCCCTCGTGTGGTTCTCGGGACGCGGGGCTCAGGCGCGCGCCGCGGCACCGTGACGATCGTCACGCACTTCCTCGCGACCACGCTGGGCGTCCAGGCGATGGGCCTCGAGGGGCGGGACAGGGTCCTTGCCTACGCGTTCGGTATGGGCGTCGACATCGACCACGCGGTCAAGGCCCCTCTCTACCTGCGGGCGATCGGCCTCCGGGACAAGCGCGGCTACTACTGGCGATCCTCGCTGCAGGAGCCGGTGGCGCTGCTCTGGATCGTGCCGTTGTGCGTGTTTCTCGGAACGCCGCTGCCGATCCTGTTCTTCGCGATTCACGTTGCCATGGATTACAGTATCCGCTTCGAGAAGATGCCGTTCTACCCGTACTCTCCGTGGGTCACGCGCGGCTGGCTGACGAGCATTCCAGACAAGGCGAAAGAGGGGATCCTGTTCCTCGCGCTCCTCGCGGGCAACGTCGGCGTCTACTGGTTGCGGCATCGTGTTTGACTTCGCACCCGCGATCGGACGCATCTTCGACCGCGCGATCCAGCCGGTGCTGCGGCTGTGCCACGAGACGCTCGGCCTGTCGCCGGCGCAGGTGACCTGGGCGGCGTTCGCGGTGAGCGTGGCGGCAGGCGTCGCGGTCGCGACGGGCCGGCCGGGGTGGGCGGGGGGGCTCGGCCTGATGGCGCTCGGCCAGGTATTGGACGGGATCGACGGGGGAATCGCGCGCGCGTACGGCCTCGCGTCCGAATCGGGGCGGCGGCTCGACACGCTGGTCGACCGCCTGTCCGAGGCGGCCATTTTCGCCGGGTTCGCGTGGACGGGCCTCGTCTCGTGGAAGCTGATGTCGATCGCGCTCGCCGCGATCCTGCTGATGACGAGCATCGCCGACCGCTCGAAGCTCGACCCCGGGGTCAAGCGGTTCGCGCTGTACTTCGGGATGTGGTTTCCGTATCCGCTGATCTTCAGCGTGATCTTCTTCGTGAATCTGGCGGCCTACGTGATCGGGCTGCTGGTTATCGACTGCCGCTTCCAGCTCAAGATGGACGCGCTGGGGGGCGACCTGGATACGGTCGCCTCACGTGCCGCCGGCAGTATTACCCGCTAGGCGCGTCCCGTCTCGAGCTCGCGTCCGGGCATCGGGGCTGTGACGGCGGTGGGCTGCGACGCGTAGATGTACTGCGACGCGAGCACGGCGCATGCCACGATCAGTCCGGCCATGGCGTCCACCGCATAGTGGAATTGGCCGTACACCACCGACAGCACCAGTCCGAGCGTCAACGGCGTGAGCAGCAGGCCGAGAGGCCGCCAGTAGCGCAGGGCGCACAGTGCCGCGACCACGGCGGCCGCCACGTGCGACGAGGGGAAGGCGGCGCCCCATGAGTCACCGAGGTCGAGCAGCCACTGGGTGGCGCGCGCCGGCCAGACGGACGTGGCCGCGTTGTGGGCCAGCTCGAAGGTGTAGCGCGGCCCCGCCACGGGAAAGAAAAGGAACACCACGTAGCAGAGGTAGAAGGTCACCATCACGGCGAAGATCGTGCGTCGCGCCGCGTCCGGCCGCCCGCTGAACCAGAGACCGAGCGGCGACGCATAGAGAATGGCGTAATACGCGAGGTAGCAGCCGTGTAGAAACCAGGAGAGCAGGGGATTCGGCATCTCGCGGATCCAGCGGTAGGACACCTGGGAGCCGAACACCCACAGCTCGAGCCGCTGAATGACCTGGTCGTGCTGGTAACCGAGATCGACGTTCAGCACACCGACCTCCGCGTACAGCGCGCCGAGCAGGAGCATCGGGTACCAATCGCCCAGAAACCGGCCCACGGGCCCGGACTGGCGGGCGAGCGGCGCGACGAGCACGAGCGTCACGAGCAGGGCGTGTGCGGTGAGCAGCAGATCCCAGCTGGCGTGGTCCTGACCGGAGAACGCCAGGACCGCGGCCGTCGCGACGGCGACGTAGAGCAGCGTGACGACGTCCACGGCGGTGAGGCGTTCCACGACGCCACGACGCCACGACGCCACGGCGCTGCGCAGACTCACAGCCACCCCTCCCTCCGATACCAGGCTGCCGTTCGCCGCAATCCCGTTTCCAGATCGGTTTCCGCCCGCCACCCTGCGTCGCGGGCCAACGCATCGGCGCGGCACGTCCAGGCCGGCGCCAGGAATTCGGCCGCCTTATCGCCTGACAAGAGTGTCGCCCGGCCGGCGAGATGCGCAATCGAACCGATGGTCCAGAGCAGGCCCCGGGCGAGGAGCCCGGGCAGCGGCACGATGCGCGGCTCCCGTCCCACCGCCCGCCCGATTGCGCGGACCAACTCCCGGCTGGTGATCACCACGGGATGCGCGGCGTAGTACACCCGGTTGGCCGCGGCCGGCGCGATGGCGGCCGCCACGAGCGCCGCGGCGAGATCCCCGGCGTAGACGACCGACAGCTCCTGCGATCCATCACCGAATACCGGCGCCAACCCCGTGCGGGCCAGCTTGAAGACTTTGAGGACCTCCCGGTCCCACTCCCCATACACGGTAGGCGGCCGCACGATGGTCCACGAGCCGGCCATCGCCCGGACGAGTCCTTCGGCGGCGAGCTTGCTCTGCCCGTAAGGTGTGACGGGGGATGGAGGACGGGTCTCATCGATCGGCTTTCCGGGCACGGTCGGCCCCGCGGCCGCGAGCGAGGAGACGAGCACGAAGCGTCGCAGCGACACCGGCGCCGCGGCCTCGAGCACGTTCGCCGTGCCGTCCCGGTTGGCGCGCATGAATTCGTCGAGATCGCGGGCGCTGATGCGGCCCGCCACGTGGTAGACCACCTCGGCGTCCGCGCACCCCTCGCGCAGCGCCGCGGCATCGTGCAGATCGCCCCGGATCAGACGCACGTCGGTCCAGCCGAGCGCCTGCGCCTTCGTGGTGCTTCGCACCAGGCAGGTCACGGTGTCGCCCCGGGCGCGCAGCGCCCGCACGAGATGCGCACCGACGAACCCCGTGCCGCCGGTGACGAATGCCCTCACAGGGGTTTGTCGTAGACCCGGTACGTCTTGTAGGGGCGGAAGCTGAGCTGCAGCGCGGCGTTGACCATCGGGGCGTTGTCTTCGAGGATCCACCCGCCCTCGCCCCAGTGGTAGCCGTGGATCGCGCCCTTGGTCCAGATCCAGTGGTACATCATCGCATCGACGCCGGCTCCCCGGTACTCCTTCAGCGTGCCCAACAACGGTATGCGGCAACGATGAATGCGCCGGGCGTACCACAGAATCTTGGGGATGCCCCAGATCCGGCCGGAGGGATTGTGCTTCAGGGCAACGTTGAAGTCCGGCAGGGCGACCGCGAATCCGATCACCTGGCCCTTCCGCTCCGCGAAGCACACCAGGTCGGGCACCACGATCGGCTTGAGCTGCTTCGCCAGGTGGTCGATTTCGGCATTGGTCAGCGGAACGAACCCCCAGTTCCGCTCCCATGCCTGGTTGTACAGCGCCTTGACCAGCTCCACTTCTTCCTTGAAGCGCTTCATGTTGAGCGGGCGCAGGGTGATTCCCTTGCGCTGCGCGATGACGTTCACGGCCCGCGTGATGCGCTCGGGCGGGTCGCCCTCCGGGCTCGCGAACGCGATCAGATCCTTGGCTTTGGTGAAGCCGTAGCCCTGATGCAGGGCCACATAGTATGGGGGGTTGTGCGGCATCATGATGGTGGGAGGGGTGTCGAATCCCGCGACCAGCAACCCGCAATCGTCATTGACCGATGGGTTCATCGGTCCGCGCATCACCCGGAAGTCCTTGTCCGAGAGCCACCGGGCGGCCGCGTCGAACAGGGCATTCGCCACCGCCTGCTCGTTCACGCACTCGAAAAAGCCATAGAATCCCACCCGATCGCCATGCTCGCGGTTATGGGCGTCGTTCTTGATGGCCGCGATGCGGCCGACTGGGCGGCCGTCCCGGACGGCGAGGAAATACTGCGCTTCGGCGTGCTCGAAGAAGGGATTCTTGCCCGGCGTGAGGAGGGTCCGGACGTCCATCCGCAGCTGCGGCACCCACAGTGGGTCGCCGCGGTGCAGGTCGTAAGGAAAGCCGATGAACCGCTCCAGACCGCGCCCGTTGGTCACGGGCACGATCTGCGGAGTGCTCAGATGACCCCCAGCTCTTTTCCGAGCCTGCCGAAGGTCTCCAGGGCGTAGTCGATTTGATCGGCCGTGTGCGTCGCCATCACGCTGGTCCGCAGGCGGCACCGCGACGGCGGCAGCGCCGGCGGCACGACGGGATTGGTGAACACGCCGGCGTCGAACAGCTTGCGCCAGAAGAGCAGTGTTTTCTCGAACTCCCCGATCAGGAACGGGACGATGGGCGTCTCGGTCGCGCCGATGTCGAACCCCATCGAGCGGAGACCCTCCTGAAGGCGGCGAGCGTTTACCCAGAGACAGTCTCGGCGTTCGGGCTCGCGCTGCATCACGTGCAATGCGGCGAGCACGCCGGCCGTGTTAGAGGGCGGCAGGGCGGCCGTGAACATGAGTGGCCGTGCATTGTAGCGGAGAAACTCGATCACGCCCTCCGGACCCGCCACGAACCCGCCGATCGACGCGAGTGACTTCGAGAAGGTACCTACGATGAGGTCCACGTCGTCGCTCAACCCGAAGTGCGCGGCGGTGCCGTCGCCCCGTGGGCCCAGCACACCCACCGCGTGGGCGTCATCGATGGCGAGCGCAGCGCCGTGCTTCTGCGCAACCTTGAGCAGGTTCGGCACGTCCGCGACGTCTCCCTCCATCGAGTAGACGCCGTCCACGATGATCATGATGCCGCTGCCCGGCGGGACCTCCTGCAGCTTCCGCTCGAGGTGGCCCAGGTCGCCGTGGTTGAAGCGCACCGTTTCGCCGTAGGACATCTTGGCGCCGTCGACGATCGAGGCGTGGTCCAGCTTGTCCAGGAAGACGACGTCCCCGCGGCCGACCAGTCCCGACACGATTCCCAGGTTTGCCTGGTAGCCGGTCGAAAACACGAGGCAGGCCTCCTTGCCGAAAAATTGCGCCAGCTCGGCTTCCAGCTGCTGGTGTAGATCGAGCGTGCCGTTCAAGAGGCGGCTCCCCGTGCAGCCCGAGCCGTACCGATCCAGCGCCGCCTTCGCGGCGCCGAGGACCTCCGGATGATGCGTGAGCCCCAGATAGTTGTTGGAGCCCATCATGATCCGCTCTTTGCCCTCGATCAGGACCACCGTGTCTTCGGATCGGGAAATCGGCTTGTACCAGGCGTGGAGCCCGGACGCCTCCACCTCGCGCGCTTTGGGAAGGAAGCTCCTGCACTTCTCGAATAACGCGATGTTCTGCAGGGTCTCGGTACTCACGGGGCCCCCAGGGCGATGGACGGGAAAATTCAGCCCCAAGCGTAACGGCGAGGGGCTAAAACCGCAAGGCCACGAGAGATGCGACACCGGGCGCGGTTCGCCCCGACCGCGTAACTTGTAGGCCGCCCGTTTCGAGTGGAGTTCGCATGCGTCGCCTGGCCGCTGCCATCGTCTTCCTCGTCGTTTCCGGCCCATCGGCGGCCGGGCAGGCGCCGTACAGCCTGCGCTGGGGAGACGCGGTGTCGGTCGCCGCGGCCGGAGTCGCCGCGCTCATCCCCGACGCCACGAAGCTCCCGAAGGTCGCTCCGTCCTGTGCCCCGTGCGATCCGCAGTCGCTCCCGGGTATCGACCGCTCCGCCCTCCACACCTTCTCAGGATCGGCGGGCACCATGAGCACGGCACTCCTCGTGGGCACCGTCGGGTTCGCCGGGATCGCGTCGCTCGACGGCGCGACCGCGGCGCAGCGCCGCGGGCACGTCGCCGTGTTCGCCAACTCGCTCGCCTGGACGCTCGCCGCCACCGACTGGATGAAGGTACTGGTGCGCCGTAAGCGACCCGTGCTGTACACGGCGGACGCGGCGGCGGCGGCGGGCGATCCCAACAGCCAGCGTTCCTTCCCGTCCGGGCACGCGTCGATCGCGTTCGCGGCGGCGACAAGTTATGTCGTGATGGCGCAGCGCGAGCACCTGCCGCACCGGGGCCGCAACGCCGCGCTGCTCTATGTCGGGGCCCTCGGCGTGGCCGCCCTGCGCGTTGCCGCCGGGAAGCACTTCCCGACGGACGTCCTCGGCGGGGCGGCGCT